>BNJU01002555.1_pt1 | contig 253309 bp, 296 predicted proteins | sample 8539281 | NCBI WGS metagenome assembly BNJU01 (sample SAMD00202456, study PRJDB9452) | human saliva metagenome | isolation source: human saliva | place: Japan | reverse complement strand
AACAGGTATGGCGGAAATGGCTCCTTATCTTTACGGTGATGAAATTGCTGAGATTCAAGGTCAAATACCGGTTGGTATGCCTTATGCTGCAGGCTATGCTTATGGCTATCATCTTATACAAGCCTATCTGAAAAAGACTGGCAAGAGCATTATTGAGGCCACAGTAACACCAACAGAAGAGATTTTAGAGGCGACTGAAGACTTTTGGAAATGACACTTTTGTTTGAAAAATTTGCCAGAACATGATATAATGTAGGTAATTTCAGGAGGTGATAGTATGCACTATAAAAAGAATTGAATTGAAGGTGACAGATCAAGGAATTCATGAGCGCAAGATTTTTTTCAAGGTGTTAAGATTTTCAGTCGTAGCAAGTTATCTAAAGATCAGAAAAGCATTCTAACACAGAAGCTTTACCTGACTCCGAAGCAAAACATCGTTTACTATCAACGGACAGATGTCAACTATGACCAGAACTGGCAGCATAATAAGGACTATTACGAATTAGCTTATGGTCAGTTGGACAGAGAGACTGTTTTTAAGGTTTGTCAAGATTTTGACGAACTAAGTCCTTTTCTGGAAAATGAGCTACTTGAGAAGCTAAAAGAAAAGCAGTTAACAGGCAAATTTTTTTGAAAAAAATTAGATATATAAAAATCCGGCTGCTTTTATAAGCAGTCGGATTTATTCTAGTGTGATAGTGCTGAAACAATACCTTTACTATCATAGCCTAGGCTATATTTTTAAAAGTTGTTTTAGCTGTGTTGAGGGTGTTAGTACTGATGCCCTCAACTCGATCAGAGTGTATTGACATCTATTCATCTGATAAGAGGGATTTTATCATCCAGATATTCATAGCTGGGTGGCCGGCGGCGTTAGAAAGTGGTTCTTGCAGTGATGTGAAACCATAGTGTTGATAGATGGCTACAGCAGTAGCCAGTTCAGTAGAAGTTTCTAGATAAAGCTGTTCATAACCTGCTAGACGGGCCTCATGGAATATCCGCTTTATCAACCTACTGGAATAACCTTTGCCACGGCTATTTTTAGTGACATACAGTTTTTGTAATTCAGCAATCTTATCAGACACAGGTGCAAAGCCACCACAGCCAACCAGCTGACCTTCATCTTCCAGAATAAAGTAAGCTGCTCTCTCTTGCTGTTGATAATAGTCGGACAAATGATCTAGATGAGAATCAAAGTAGACAGTTCCAGGTTTGTCAAGCCCGAATTCTTCAAGACTAGCTCGAATGAGCTGCGCTACAGCTGGATTATCTCTTACTTCCATTGGCCGTAAGTTCATCATTTGTCCTCCGATAGGATGTATCGACTAATTAAACAATACCTTGTGCAATCATAGCGTTTGCTACGTTTTCGAAGGCAGCGATATTTGCTCCTGCAAGGTAGTCGGTACCAAGTCCGTATGTTTCAGCAGTTGTTTTAGCTGTGTTGAAGATGTTTGTCATGATGTCTTTGAGGCGTCCATCAACTTCTTCACGTGTCCATGAGAGGCGAAGGCTGTTTTGGCTCATTTCAAGCGCTGATACAGCTACACCACCAGCGTTAGCAGCTTTGGCAGGTCCGTAAAGGATTCCGTTTTCTTTGTAGACTTTAATCGCATCAAGGTCACTAGGCATGTTAGCACCTTCAGATACACAGATAACGCCTTGAGCAACCAAACGTTTAGCTGCTTCACCGTTGATTTCGTTTTGAGTCGCACATGGAAGAGCGATGTCGTAGTTACCAGCGTAAGTCCATACAGAACCTTCATGGTAAGTAGCAGTTGCTTTCTCAGCTGCATACTCAGTCAAACGAGCACGGCGTTTTTCTTTAACATCAACCAAAAGATCGAAGTCAATACCATTTTCATCGATGACATAACCGTTTGAGTCAGATACAGAGATAACAGTCGCACCAAGTTCAGTCGCTTTTTGAAGAGCATATTGAGCTACGTTACCAGAACCTGAAATTACCACTTTCTTACCAGCAAAACTGTTACCATTAGCTTTGAGCATTTCTTCAGTGTAGTAAACCAAACCATAACCAGTTGCTTCTGGACGAATCAAGCTACCACCAAATCCAAGAGGTTTACCAGTCAAGACACCCGCATCAAATTGGTTAAGACGTTTGTATTGTCCGTAAAGGTAACCAATTTCACGTCCACCAACACCGATATCACCAGCTGGGACGTCAAGTGATGGTCCGATGTATTTTTGCAATTCAGTCATGAAGCTTTGGCAGAAGCGCATCACTTCAGCATCAGTCTTCCCTTTAGGATCGAAGTCTGATCCACCTTTACCTCCACCGATTGGAAGTCCAGTCAAGACATTTTTAAAGATTTGTTCAAAGCCGAGGAATTTCAAGATCCCTTGGTTTACAGTTGGGTGGAAACGAAGTCCGCCTTTATATGGTCCAACAGCTGAGTTGAATTGAACACGGTAACCACGGTTCACTTGGACTTTTCCATCACGGTCAACCCAAGGAACACGGAAAGAAATCACGCGCTCAGGCTCAGTGATACGTGCCAAGATGTTTTCTTCGATATACTCAGGATGTTTTTCAAATACAGGTTCCAAAGTGCTGAAGAATTCTTCAACCGCCTGGAGAAATTCAGCCTCATGCCCGTTACGAGCTTTCACAGTTGCAAACACGCTTTGGATATAGTCTTTAGCAGATGTCATATCGTTCTCCTTTTTGTTGTTATATTTTATTACATGAGCCATTATAGCAGAATTTTTTTGAGTGTAAAGAAAAAAACAGAAATTTTCTAAAAAAATTCTTTCAATTTACAAAACCGAACGTTTTTTTATAGAAATTAGTTTCTCAAAGAGAAAAATCTTAAAGTATGGTATAATATTAGAAATAAAAGGAATCTGGAGGATCAGAATCATGGTATCAACGAAAACACAAATAGCTGGCTTTGAGTTTGACAATTGCTTGATGAATGCAGCTGGTGTGGCTTGTATGACGATAGAGGAGCTTGAAGGGGTCAAAAATTCAGCAGCCGGTACTTTTGTCACGAAGACAGCGACCTTGGACTTTCGTCAGGGCAATCCTGAGCCACGCTACCAGGATGTTCCACTTGGTTCTATCAACTCTATGGGCTTGCCAAATAACGGCTTAGACTACTATCTGGACTATCTTTTGGACTTGCAGGAAAAAGAGCCAAACCGTACTTTCTTCCTATCTCTAGTTGGCATGTCTCCAGAAGAAACACATACCATCTTGAAAAAAGTTCAAGAGAGTGAATTCAAAGGACTTACAGAGCTTAATCTATCTTGTCCAAATGTTCCAGGAAAACCTCAGATTGCTTATGATTTTGAGACAACAGACCGTATCTTGGCAGAAGTATTTGCCTACTTTACCAAACCTCTTGGAATTAAATTACCACCATATTTTGACATTGTTCACTTTGACCAAGCAGCAGCTATTTTCAACAAATATCCGCTTAAGTTTGTCAACTGTGTTAACTCTATCGGAAATGGCCTTTATATAGAAGATGAGTCTGTCGTTATTCGTCCTAAAAACGGTTTTGGTGGCATTGGTGGAGAGTACATCAAACCAACTGCTCTAGCGAATGTACATGCCTTCTACCAACGTCTCAATCCGCAAATTCAAATCATCGGAACTGGTGGTGTTCTAACGGGTCGTGATGCCTTTGAACACATCCTCTGCGGTGCGAGTATGGTGCAAGTAGGGACTACCCTTCACAAAGAAGGCGTCGGTGCTTTTGAACGCATTACCAATGAACTGAAAGCTATTATGGCGGAAAAAGGGTACGAGAACCTAGAAGATTTCCGTGGGAAATTGCGCTATATTGATTAAAGTTGGTAAAAAATCAGAAGAAAGGAGAGATGATGCTTGCCATTGAAGACAGTCAGACGTTGACTTTATCAAATCTATCTAGCTTGAATCTATTTACAGGGACAGATCAGGGCCAGTTTGAAGTTATGAAGAGTCAAGTGTTGAAACAGATTGGTTATGATCCAGCTGATCTCAATTTTGCTTACTTTGATATGAAAGAAGTAGCTTATAAAGACTTAGAGTTGGAGCTGGTTAGTCTCCCTTTCTTTGCGGATGAGAAAATCGTGATATTAGACCATTTTGTCGATATTACAACAGCCAAGAAACGTTTTTTAACAGATGATGAGCTCAAGTCGTTTGAAGAATACCTTGACAACCCTTCACCAACGACTAAACTCTTGATTTTTGCGGAAGGAAAGTTGGATAGCAAAAGACGGCTGGTCAAATTGCTCAAACGAGATGCGACTGTATTTGATGCTATTGACCCCAAGGAACAAGAACTCCGCCAGTATTTCCAAAAATGGAGTCAGACACAAGGTCTGCAGTTTGTGGGGCAATCCTTTGAAAATCTACTTCTCAAATCTGGTTTTCAATTTAGTGAAATCCAGAAAAATCTCCTTTTTTTACAGTCTTATAAGTCAGATGGTATGATAGAGGAGAAGGATATTGTCGAGGCTATTCCAAAGACTTTGCAGGACAATATTTTTGATTTGACTCAGCTTATCTTGGGCAAAAAGATCGACCAGGCCCGTGACTTGGTTAGAGATTTGACCTTGCAAGGGGAGGATGAGATCAAGCTCATAGCTGTCATGTTAGGACAGTTTCGTACCTTTACCCAAGTGAAGATTTTATCAGAAGCTGGTCAGACAGAATCGCAGATTGCAAGTAGTTTAGGTAGTTATCTAGGACGCACTCCAAATCCTTATCAAATCAAGTTCGCATTGAGAGATTCGAGAGGGATTTCCTTGACCTTTCTCAAGCGAGCGATTTCTTATCTGATCGAAACAGACTACCAGATTAAGACAGGTGTCTATGAAAAAGGGTATCTGTTTGAAAAGGCACTTTTGCAGATTGCGGCAGAAGCAAATTGAGCAAAAAACTTGAAAAAAGAGGATGATTGCGTTATCATTTTCATATAGAAAGAAAAAGAGGTATTACAGATGGCTATTATCTTACCAGACCTTCCATACGCATACGACGCTTTGGAACCATACATTGATGCAGAAACAATGCACTTGCACCATGACAAACACCATCAAACTTACGTTAACAATGCGAATGCTGCTCTTGAAAAACACCCTGAAATTGGTGAAGACCTTGAAGCTTTGCTTGCTGATGTAGAATCTATTCCAGCTGATATCCGTCAAGCACTTATCAACAATGGCGGCGGACACTTGAACCACGCTCTTTTCTGGGAATTGATGACTCCTGAAAAAACTGCTCCTTCAGCAGAACTTGCAGCAGCAATCGACGCAACATTTGGTTCATTTGAAGAATTCCAAGCTGCCTTTACAGCAGCAGCTACAACTCGCTTCGGTTCTGGATGGGCGTGGTTGGTAGTCAACAAAGAAGGGAAGCTTGAAGTAACTTCAACAGCAAACCAAGACACTCCAATCTCAGAAGGTAAAAAACCAATCTTGGGCTTGGACGTTTGGGAACATGCTTACTACGTGAAATACCGCAACGTGCGTCCTGACTATATCAAAGCTTTCTTCTCAGTCATTAACTGGAACAAAGTAGATGAGCTTTACGCAGCAGCTAAATAATGAATATGAAGGGAAGAGTCATTCTTCTCTTTTTTGGTTTATATGGCAGAAGTCTGACAAAATCGTCAGACTTTTTTCATTTTTATGAGAAACGTGCTAACCGCTAGAAAATATGGTAAAATAGAGTGTTAAGTAATCGTGGAAAGGAAGACTATGCGTAAAGAAATTGCACCTGAATTATACAACTATAACAAGTTTCCTGGCCCAGAATTTCATGTAAATGGGGATAAGGTTGAGACTGAAGGGATCGCTTTTACCTTGGTTGAAAATATCAAGGATGCTTTCGATGTGACAGTCTTTAATCAACGCTTCTCAGAAGTGTTGACCAAGTTTGATTATGTCGTGGGGGACTGGAGCAATGAACAGCTCCGTCTACGTGGCTTTTACAAAGACGATCGAACAGAGGAAAAAAATGAAAAGATTAGTCGGTTACAGGACTATCTTTTGGAGTACTGTAGTTATGGTTGTGCCTATTTTGTCCTAGAAAATCAAGCACCGAAGCGTGCTTCATTTGACAAAAAAATGCGTAAAAAGGATGAGGAAAACCTTCCTAGAAGAGGCAAGAAACCTTCGCAAAACAAGAGAAAACCAAATGCGGATAAGCGAAATAGACGTCGTCATAAGGACCAAAAGTCTCAGAAAGAGGACAAGGGACAGCGCCATTTTGTCATTCGTCAAAAATAGATAGAGAATAAGGAGAAGAGATGAAACCGTCTATTTATAGTTTAACACGTCAAACCATGCAAGAATGGGTATTAGAACAGGGAGAAAAGAAATTCCGAGCAGATCAAATCTGGGAATGGCTCTACCGTAAACGTGTCCAGTCGTTTGAAGAAATGACCAACCTTTCCAAGGATTTGATTGCCAAGCTCAATGACCGGTTTGTGGTCAATCCATTGAAACAGCGGATCGTACAAGAGTCAGCTGACGGTACCGTTAAGTATCTTTTCGAGTTGCCAGATGGTATGTTGATTGAGACTGTGTTGATGCGTCAACACTACGGTTTGTCAGTCTGTGTGACCACTCAGGTTGGCTGTAATATTGGTTGTACCTTCTGTGCATCAGGCTTGATCAAGAAGCAACGTGACCTTAATAACGGTGAGATTGTAGCGCAGATCATGTTGGTTCAGAAATATTTTGATGAGCGTGGTCAGGACGAGCGTGTCAGTCATATTGTTGTCATGGGAATTGGAGAACCATTTGATAACTACAACAATGTTTTGAATTTCGTCCGTACCATCAATGATGACAAGGGGATGGCAATCGGTGCTCGTCACATCACTGTTTCTACGTCAGGTTTGGCACACAAAATTCGTGACTTTGCTAATGAAGGAGTTCAGGTCAATCTGGCTGTTTCCCTTCACGCACCCAATAATGAATTGCGCTCAAGCATTATGAAGATTAACCGTGCCTTTCCGATTGAAAAACTCTTCGCAGCTATTGAGTATTATATCGAAACAACCAATCGCCGTGTGACCTTTGAATACATCATGCTCAATGAAGTCAACGATGGTGTTGAACAAGCCTTGGAATTGGCTGAATTGCTCAAGAACATCAAGAAATTGTCTTATGTAAACTTGATTCCTTACAACCCAGTTAGTGAACATGACCAATATAGCCGTAGTCCCAAAGAGCGCGTGATGGCCTTCTACGATACCCTCAAGAAAAAAGGGGTCAACTGCGTTGTTCGTCAAGAGCATGGTACAGATATTGATGCAGCTTGTGGACAATTACGCTCCAATACAATGAAACGTGACCGCCAGAAGGCAGTCGCAGCGGTAAATCCATAAAATGACTAAAAAAAGAGAATTAATCTTAAAATTGGGAGTGGCTATTTACAGCTTTTGCATTATTTGTTTTTGCTTTACTCCCCAACCTCAACTTCCTACAGGAGTGGAAACTCCAGGTATTCAAACTTTTGGACGCCTGGTTTTTCTTTTAACTCCCTTAAACTCCCTTTGGAATCTGGGTGAAGTAACTAGTTTGGGACAAGTCATTTTGATCTTTTTTCAGAACATTTTAAATGTCTTCTTGCTCTTCCCCTTGGTTTTTCAACTGATCTATCTCTGTCCGAATTTGCGTCAAACGAAAAAAATCCTCCTTCTCAGCTTTCTACTGAGTCTAGGAATTGAGTGTACGCAACTGGCCTTAGACTTTTTCTTTGATTTTAATCGCGTCTTTGAGATTGATGATTTGTGGACCAATACCTTGGGAGGCTATCTGGCTTGGCTCCTTTATAAAAGACTGCATAAAAACAAGATAAGGAATTAGAATGAGTATTTTAGAAGTTAAAAATTTGAGTCACGGTTTTGGTGACCGTGCAATTTGAAGATGTGTCTTTCCGTCTCCTCAAGGGAGAACATATCGGTCTAGTCGGTGCCAATGGTGAAGGAAAATCAACCTTTATGAGCATCGTGACTGGTAAGATGTTACCAGATGAAGGGAAGGTTGAGTGGTCTAAGTATGTGACTGCTGGCTACCTGGATCAGCATGCTGTGCTAAAGGAAGGTCAAACTGTGCGTGATGTTCTCCGTACGGCCTTTGATGAGCTATTTAAAGCAGAAGCTCGTATCAATGACCTCTATATGGAAATGGCAGAAGACGGAGCGGATATCGATGCGCTTATGGAAGAAGTTGGCGAACTCCAAGACCGTTTGGAGAGTCGAGATTTCTATACTTTGGATGCTAAGATTGACGAAGTGGCGCGTGCCCTCGGTGTCATGGACTATGGTATGGATACAGACGTAACAGCCTTGTCAGGTGGGCAAAGAACCAAGGTTCTTTTGGCTAAACTTCTCCTTGAAAAACCAGATATCTTGTTGCTGGACGAGCCAACCAACTACTTGGATGCTGAACACATTGACTGGCTTAAGCGTTATCTCCAAAACTATGAGAATGCCTTTGTCCTTATTTCGCATGATATTCCTTTCCTCAACGACGTAATCAATATCGTTTACCATGTGGAAAATCAACAGTTGACGCGTTACTCTGGTAACTACTACCAGTTCCAAGAAGTCTATGCTATGAAAAAATCTCAGTTGGAAGCGGCCTATGAACGTCAGCAGAAAGAGATAGCGGACCTCAAGGACTTTGTCGCTCGAAACAAAGCGCGTGTTGCAACACGAAATATGGCCATGTCCCGTCAAAAGAAACTCGACAAGATGGATATCATTGAACTCCAAAGCGAGAAACCAAAGCCATCCTTTGATTTCAAACCAGCTCGTACGCCAGGGCGCTTCATCTTCCAAGCCAAGGACTTGCAGATTGGCTATGATCGTCCTCTGACCAAACCCTTAAATCTTACTTTTGAACGCAATCAAAAGGTTGCCATTATCGGGGCAAATGGTATCGGGAAAACAACTCTCTTGAAGTCTCTCTTGGGCATTATTCCACCAATCGCTGGGGAAGTTGAACGCGGTGACTATCTAGAACTTGGTTACTTTGAACAGGAAGTAGAAGGTGGCAATCGTCAAACACCACTAGAGGCCGTCTGGAATGCCTTTCCTGCCCTTAACCAAGCAGAAGTCCGTGCAGCCCTTGCTCGTTGTGGCTTGACAACTAAGCACATTGAAAGTCAAATTCAGGTCTTGTCAGGTGGGGAACAAGCCAAGGTGCGTTTCTGTCTCTTGATGAACCGTGAAAACAACGTCTTAGTGCTGGACGAGCCGACCAACCACTTGGATGTGGATGCCAAGGAAGAACTCAAACGCGCTCTCAAAGAATACAAAGGAAGCATTCTTATGGTTTGCCACGAACCAGACTTCTATGAAGGCTGGATGGACCAAATTTGGGATTTTAACAAGCTAACTTAAAAGCACTAAAAAGGCCAAGTCGAAATGACTTGGCCTTTTTGACTAGTAATTTAAAAAGCTTTCAACTTCAGATTTCTCAATTTCTTTACCGTAGTGGCAAATCGGACAAGAAACGAAGTAATTTTTACCATAAGGGAAAAGTGGAATCCAGTAGAGGGTGAACTTGCGTCCAGTTTCTACGATCTCCCAAGTGTCGACATTGTTACAGTGACCGCATTCGATCGCAGTTTGCGTATGTCCCAAATCTTTCTGATAACCTTTAGAACCCCAAAATAAAATCATGTCATCGTCTCCTTATCTGTTGATGGCTTATTTTTTGCTGAAGTCATAGTCTTTCACTACTTCGATACTATCAATGGTGATAGCAGACGTTGGTTTGTCTTTCTCATCTTTTTCAGCTTTGGCAATCTTGTCAACAACGTCCATACCATCGATGACTTGACCAAAGACAGGGTGTTTACCATCTAGGCTAGGATTTCCGCCTTCTTTATAAGCTTCGATGATTTCTTTGGATACTTGCTTGTAGGGAGTTTAGCAGAAATGTCTGTCGAGTTTTGGTTGATGAAGAACTGGCTACCGTTGGTGTTTGGTTGACCAGTGTTAGCCATAGCAAGGGCTCCGCGGATATTGTATAGGTAAGGAGAGATTTCATTTTTGAAACCAGTTCCTTTGTCCTTTGTTTTATCATTATCATGCCAGATAGATTGGCCCCCTGTACCATCTCCCTTAGGATCTCCAGTTTGGACCATAAATCCATCGATGACACGGTGGAAGGTGATGCCGTTATAATAGCCTTCCTTAGCGTGAGTAAGGAAGTTTTCAACCGCAAGAGGAGCGAGTTTAGGGAAGAGCTTAATGCGAATATCACCCTGACTCGTGTGGAGAATGACCTCGGCTTCATCTTCAGCAACTTCTTTAGAAAGTTGAGGGAAGTTAGCATTTTCATTGGTCAAAGCGTCATTCAAATCTTTGGCAGCCTGAGCAGCTGCTTTAGAACTTTCTTCAGCTGAGATACTAGAGTCAACATAGTCATCGCCACGGAGACCACGTTGGATACTAGTACATCCTGCAAGGGCAACAGTTGATAGTAAAAGAAGGGTTGCTAGTTTTTTCATTGTTTTCCTCTCAAAAATTCATTTCTACCATTGTACCTTAAAAGGAGATTGATTTCAAATGTTTAAAAAAATTTAAAACTCTGTCAAGTTTTTTTCTTGACACCTGTCAGAAATCTGCTATAATAGAACATGTGCTAAATAGCTCAGCTATTTCACCGAAATAAAAAAATAAGAAAAGAGACATTAAAAATGGCAGTTAAAATCCGTTTGACTCGTATGGGTTCTAAGAAAAACCTTTCTACCGTATCAACGTAGCAGACTCACGTTCACCACGTGACGGACGTTTCATCGAAACAGTTGGAACTTACAACCCACTTGTTGCTGAAAACCAAGTAACTTTGAAAGAAGACCGCGTTCTTGCATGGTTGGCTGATGGAGCTCAACCTTCAGATACAGTTCGCAACATCCTTTCAAAAGAAGGCGTATTGAAAAAATTCCACGATTCTAAATTCTCAAAATAAGTTTAAAGTAGGTTGACAGATGGATACGATTGAAAATCTCATTATTGCGATTGTGAAACCTTTGATTTCACAACCAGATGCCTTAACTATCAAGATTGAAGACACACCAGAGTTTTTGGAGTATCACTTGGATCTTGACCAAAGCGATGTCGGTCGTGTTATCGGTCGTAAGGGTCGCACTATCTCAGCGATAAGAACGATTGTCTACTCTGTCCCAACTGAAGACAAAAAAGTAAGAATCGTTATCGATGAAAAATAAAAAAGCGGGACAGAAGTCTCGCTTTTTTTGTGAGGAGGAGAAGATGAAGGATTTAACGTTTAGACAATTACAAGCTTACTTACTAGATCATTACCAGCAATCTCGAACTGAGGAAGGCCTCTTTATCAAGCTAGTGGAGGAAGTCGGAGAAGTAGCTGAAGTCTTGAATGGGCGCTCTGGTAGAAAAGGGGGCGTTCAGGATTCAAACGAGGAACTTGCTAAAGAACTGGCTGATATCATTCACTACACTGTTGCAATTGCAGCCATCAATGATATTAATCTTACCAAAACCATCTTTGACAAAGATAAGAAGGCTGCCATCAAGTACCAACATGAACGAGATTTGGAAGGGTTTTTGGAAAGTCTCCAAGAAAATCATAAATAAACTCTTTTAAGTAATAAAGGGACTTTTCACCAAGCTTAGGCTAGCTAGCAAATACCAATCCTAGAAATAGCATCTAGGATTTTACTATGCTAAAATGGAAAGACAGTCTCAAAGAATTCTAGTCAATCAATCTTGAGGATAGCTACTTTTAAAGGGAGTAACAATCTATGAACGAGAAAACAAAAGCATACCTAGCGGCCTTATCCTTTTCAGTCATCATTGGTTTTTCTTTTTTATTTACTAAGATTGCTTTGGACTATGCTAGTCCTCTCACAAACTTAGCACATCGCTATACAATCGCTGCTCTGGTATTGGTCATCCTTCATCAAACAAAACTTATCAATGTAAATTTAAGTAGAAAAGATATTCTTTCTATTCTTCCTATGAGTCTTTTCTATCCACTCCTCTTCTTTATTTTTCAATCCTTTGCTTTACAGTATATATCGTCTTCTGAAGCAGGAATTTTACAAGCTCTTGTCCCGATTTTTACTCTCCTTTTGGCATCGGTCTTTCTCAAGGAAAAGACAAGTTTGTTGCAAAAGTTCTTTTTAATTTTATCCGTAGCAGGAGTAGTTTTCATCTTCCTTAGTAAAGGAGCGAACTTTAGCACGGAAACTGCTAGCTTGGGCTTTCTATTGATGTTGGGATCTGTTCTCGCCAATGCAATAAACAATATCCTCAGCAAGGCTAAAGGAGGTCGTTATCGGGCAATGGATATGACAGCTGTTGTGATATTTGTTGGCTTCGTCACCTTTAATACGCTGAGTCTGACCTCGCACTATCTAGAGGGGAACATATTAGCTTACTTTGCGCCGTTTGGACAGTTGCCCTATCTGCTTTCCATTCTCTATTTGGGAGTTCTAGCCTCTATCGTGACTGGTAGTCTCTCTATCTATGCTATTGTTCGACTTGGAGCATCAACCGTCAGTGTCTTTGGTAATCTTGGAACAGTTTTGACCATTCTAGCCGGAGCACTTATCCTCCACGAACCGATCTATAGCTACCATGTGATAGGAGCAACTTTGATTATTGCTGGAATTTTAGGCATGAATCTGATGAGAAGAAAGTAAAGATTGCTTAGCAGTCTTTTTCTATATCCAAATGATACAGAAAATTCGAAATTTTTAATGAAATTAAGTTTGGAAAACGATGATTTTAATATAGCGTGATAAAATAGATAAAAAGAATGATATTAGGATAAAGAGGAGGGAGTGTAGAAATGAAGCAAAATGATATTGCTGAAGCTATTGCTTTTTATAACAGAGAACCTGAGGTGTTGGAACGTCACCTTATAGCAGTTTTAGATTGTGATTTGGTTGTTTATCATCGTCCTGGAAACGCAAGTAAAGGGCATATTATTTTTTATCATGGAGCTTGTGGACGTAGTCAGATGTGGGCCCACCAGTATGATGCCTTTGAGGGATTTGACCTCTATTTTGTCAATGTTAGAGGACAGGGTGAATCACCTATGAAAGTTGGCCTTCCCGACTTGGAAGGCGCTGTTCAAGATGTAGATGCTATTTTGTCCTATTTTCAGCTAGATAAGGTGATATTGGTTGGTCATTCTTGGGGAGGAAATCCACTTCAAGAGTATACCTATCGCCATCCAGAAAGAGTCCTAGCCTTGGTCATGGTAGATAGTTGGGGACAGCATCGATACCTATCAGATAAAGAAAGAGGTCGAATCAAATATAGTTCTCTTATGTACAAGACGATTCCTTGGAAGGTGATTGCTGATAAAAATTCAAAATTGTGTACAGATAATCCTATCACAAGAGAACTAGTCAAGACGGCCATCATAGAAACTGGGCGAGATGTTTTCTTGAACCTTGGAATCACAGGTTTCTTGGCAGTTCATGAGATAGAAGGATATAAAGGAAATCCTCCCATGCTATTAGTAAGAGGCGAAAACGATTTTCCCAAACACCTAAAAATAATCTATGATGGGATCATTGCTTTAAATCCCAATGCGCGTCAAGTAACGATTTCAGACAGCAAACACCAACCGATGAATGACCATCCTAAAGAGTTTAATCAGATAGTTGGTGAATTTTTTGAAGAAGTAGTAGCCTTGTAAGATAGGACCTATCCAACTTGTGAAAATCCTTGGAACGTGATAAAATAAAGGATAGAAATAGATACAGGAGACAAGATGAACTACTTTAATGTTGGAAAAATCGTCAATACGCAGGGTCTACAGGGTGAGATGCGTGTCTTGTCTGTGACGGATTTTGCTGAGGAACGGTTTAAAAAAGGGGCAGAGCTGGCTTTATTTGATGAAAAAGATCAGTTTGTTCAAACAGTGATCATCGCTAGCCACCGTAAGCATAAGAATTTTGACATTATCAAATTCAAAGATATGTACCATATCAATGCGATTGAAAAGTACAAGGGTTATAGTCTCAAGGTCGCTGAGGAAGATTTGAACGATTTAGATGATGGGGAATTCTACTATCACGAGATTATCGGTTTAGAAGTCTATGAGGGAGATAACTTGATTGGAATCATCAAGGAAATCCTGCAACCAGGTGCCAATGATGTCTGGGTGGTCAAGCGAAAAGGTAAGCGTGATTTGCTTTTACCTTACATACCACCAGTAGTTCTCAATGTTGATATTCCGAACAAACGGGTTGATGTGGACATCTTAGAAGGGTTAGATGATGAAGATTGATATTTTAACCCTCTTTCCGGAGATGTTTTCTCCGCTGGAGCACTCGATTGTTGGAAAGGCTCGAGAAAAAGGGCTCTTGGATATCCAGTATCATAATTTCAGAGAATACGCTGAAAAAGCCCGCCATGTCGACGATGAGCCTTACGGAGGCGGTCAGGGGATGTTGCTCCGAGCCCAACCCATTTTCGATGCCTTTGATGCTATTGAAAAGAAAAATCCCCGTGTCATCCTGCTTGATCCTGCTGGGAAACAGTTCGATCAGGCTTATGCTGAAGATTTGGCCCAAGAGGAAGAGCTAATCTTTATCTGCGGTCACTATGAAGGGTATGACGAACGCATCAAGACCTTGGTAACCGATGAAATTTCCCTAGGAGACTATGTCTTGACTGGTGGCGAATTGGCGGCTATGACTATGATTGATGCGACTGTTCGCTTGATTCCGGAAGTGATTGGCAAGGAGTCTAGTCACCAGGACGATAGTTTTTCTTCGGGATTGCTCGAATATCCTCAATACACACGTCCTTATGACTATCGAGGCATGGTGGTTCCAGATGTGCTTATGAGTGGGCACCATGAGAAGATTCGTCAGTGGCGACTTTATGAGAGTTTAAAGAAAACCTATGAGCGCAGACCAGATTTGCTAGAAAACTATCAACTAACAGCAGAAGAAGAAAAAATGCTGGCTGAAATCAGAGAAAACAAAGAATAAAGGAGAACCTTATGCAAGTAATCAAACGTAATGGAGAAGTTGCAGACTTTGATCCAGATAAAATCTACCAAGCTGTTCTAAAAGCGGCTCAGACTGTTTATGTTTTGACAGATGACCTACGTCAAAACCTAGCTCAAGTCACTAAAAAAGTAGTCTTGGACTTGGAGGAAGCAAAAGTGGAACGTGCGACCATTAGTATGATCCAATCAATGGTTGAAAATCGTTTGTTGGGGGCAGGATATATCACCATCGCAGAACACTACATTTCTTACCGCTTACAACGCGATTTGGAGAGAAGTGGTTACGGAGACCATATCGCTGTCCACCTGCATTTTGAACAAATTCGTTAAGAAAAAGAGTGGGATGAAAAACATCTCACTCTTTCTTAAATCTATTTTTCTGAGCTCTCTGGACAGTAGATGGGACAAAGCGTAGCCTTTTGATGTCAGTGATTCGGATGATGCGTGTCACATTTTTTGTAAAATTTTTGACAACAATCTGTTGACGACTGGTATCATATTTGACAATATCACCAGTGAAGCTTGTTTCAGCTAGTATGACATGAACAGCAGTTTTTTTCTGGATGGCTTGTTCAATTGTAGCAATGAGGGAGTTGTTTTCAGAATAATCTCGTTCATCATGTCCACTGAGAAAGTCTTGTATCTTATCTAAGACATGCTTGAATGTATATCTCATAGGCTTCTCCCCTCTTATATAACCATATTATATAAAATTTTCGTAAAATCTACAAGATTTTACGAATAGATTATAGAAAGCATATCACATAAAGGAGTTAAAATGGCAGAATTTACATTTGAAATCGAAGAACACTTACTGACCTTGTCCGAAAATGAGAAAGGATGGACAAAAGAACTAAATCGAGTTAGTTTTAATGGAGCACCAGCAAAGTTTGATATTCGTTCTTGGAGCCCTGATCATACCAAGATGGGCAAAGGAATCACTCTTTCCAATGAAGAATTTCAGGTAATGGTGGATGCCTTTAAAGGCAATCAGTAAAAGAGCCACGGGACTATTGTCCCAGGCTCATTTTTTTATCTTGAAAAATAAGCGATGCTTTTCAATCGTTCTAGTAGAGGACGACCAATGAAACTAATGGCAATGATCTTACTAAGGTCAGGGAGGATAAAGGGAAGGACACCAACTGCTAGTGCCTTATCGAATGGCATCCCAGCAAGGAAGTGGAGGCTGAGAATCCCTCCGACAAAGACGAGGGAATCGCCCAAGAGGTTGGCTAGAAAAATGCGAATATAGCCACTGTTTTTATGGATGAGATAAGATGTAAGTCCAGCATAGACAAGGTCGAACCAAAGATAGCCTGCACTTGGACCGACTAAAATGTGGAATCCAGCTCCTCCCCCTGCAAAGACAGGTAAGCCGATAGCACCCAGTAGGAGATAGAGAGCAACAGATAGGACTGCTTCTCTGGGTCTAAAAATAGTAGCAATCAGACCGATTGCGAAGTTTTGTAGAGTGAAGGGGACAGGACCGATAGGGAGACTGATTTGTGCCAAAACGGCGATAAGAGCAGCACCGATAGCAGGGATAGCGTAGATATGAGCTTTTTTCAAAACTGTTAACCTCTTTTCAAAATTATAGTAACTATTATACTAAGTCAGAAGAAAAAGTCAACCTATTTTTCAAGTCAAGGTAACAATTTTGTAACGGCCGATTTTGCAAGTAAAAAGAGACCTCTTGAGGTCTCTTTCGATAATTAGCGCATGGTCACAAATTCTTCAGAAGCAGTTGGGTGGATAGCTACTGTAGCATCAAAGTCTTCCTTGGTTGCTCCCATCTTGATGGCAACAGCGAATCCTTGAATCATTTCATCCACTCCGTAACCAAGTCCGTGAAGGCCAATAACCTTTTCATCAGCACCGGCGGTAATGAGTTTGAAGCGAGATTCCTGACGATGCTTTGTAACGGCAGAGTACATAGATGCAAAGCTTGACTTGTAGACTTTGATTTGATCTTGGCCGTACTCTTTGATTGCTTCTTCTTCAGTCAACCCGACAGTTCCGATCGCTGGGTGGGAGAAGACAACAGTAGGGATGGTTGAGTAGTCCATCTTAGCACTTGTTTTTCCATTAAAGAGACGTTCAGATAGGGTACGTCCAGCCTTGATGGCTACTGGAGTTAGTTCCTTCTCACCAGTAACGTCTCCAAGGGCATAGATACCATCTACAACTGTATTTTGATACTCATCCACTTGGATAAATCCACGTTCATTGAGTGTAACTCCAGCCCTTTCTAACTCCAACCCGTCTACATTTGGACGGCGACCGGTAGCCCAGATAACTTGGCTTGCAGTGTGACTAGAACCGTCTTCGAAATGAATCGTAATGCCTTGCTCCGTTTCTTCGAGCTTGACGGGTACCTTATGCGTGTGCAAAGGTAGGCCTGTTTTTTCCATTTCATTGACAAGACCTTCAACGACGTAGCTGTCAAAACCACGCAAAGGACGATCGCGGCGGACGAACAAGTCAGTTTTTACACCGAGTGCATGAAGAACACCAGCTAGCTCAACCGCGATGTAGCCAGCGCCTAGGATAGCAACGGATTCAGGAAGTTGTTCCCAAGCAAAGACATCGTCTGAGCTGCCACCGAGTTCAGCTCCAGGAATAGTTGGGATGCTCGGACGAGCTCCAGTCGCAATCACGATATGCTTGGCACGAATCAATTCGCCTTTGACACTGACGGTGTGAGCATCAACAAAATGAGCACGACCTTCAATTAAATCAACGCCGTTGCGCTTGAAACTTCCATCATAAGATGAGCGGGCACGGTCGATATAGGCTTCACGGTTTTGACGAAGTTTTGCGAAATCAAATTGAACATCTGAACTCGTAAACCCGTAGTCAGGACCGTAGTGGTGGAAGCTTTCAGCGATTTGGGCTCCATACCACATGATTTTCTTAGGAACACAGCCAAGGTTGACACAAGTTCCACCCAATTTTTTCTCTTCGATAACAGCTGCCTTGGCGCCGTGTTCACCAGCTCGGTTCATAGTGGCGATGCCGCCACTTCCTCCACCGATGGCGATGATATCATATTCTCTCATAGAAAACTCCTTATAGCATTGATAGTCATATTCTATCGTTTTTACTTTTTGAATGCAAAAATCTGCTACGCCCTAAAGAAATAGCAGAAATCACTTGCTAAATATGAAAATAAGGTGTATGATGTTACTAGTACAATTTCGCATAAATCAAATGGAAACAAGGCATGTTTCCTGAATTGTTCTCTTTTCTCTCTGAACAATCATTGTTTAGAGTAGGTAAATTTGCTATAATAGTCTTTGTATTGAAAATAAAATAGGAGTTTTGTGATGAAGGGGAATAAGAAAACTAAAAAATGGCAACTATACACAGCTATTGGTGTTGCAAGTATTATTATAATCGGTGCAGCGGGTATTTTGCTATTTAGACAGCCCTCTCAGGCTGCCGGTAAGGATGACACATCGCATCTCGTAGTCGCAAAGGAAGGAACAGTTGCCTCCTCTGTTCTTTTATCTGGTACTGTCACCGCAAAAAATGAACAATATGTTTATTTGGATGCAAGTAAGGGTGAGGTAGATGAGATCTTGGTTTCTGTTGGAGATAAGGTTGACAAGGGACAAGCGCTCGTAAAATACAACAGCACAGAAGCACAATCTGCTTATGATGCAGCTAACCGTGCCATAGCCAAGGCTGATCGTCGCATCAATGACTTGAAGGAATCACGAAACAACACTCTAGCTGATTCGGAAGAATATGATGGAGCGCAGGGTTCTTCAGTCTCTTCCATAGATTCTCAGATTAGTGATGCTCGTGATAGTCGTGCTGATGCAGAGGCACAACTTAAAAAGGCGCAGGCCCAATTGGACGCAACAAAGGTTTTGAGTACGCTAGAAGGTACAGTTGTAGAAGTTAATCGCAATGTATCAAAGTCCACAACTGCTGCAAATCAAGTGATGGTTCATGTAGTAAGTAACGACAATCTACAAGTCAAGGGAGAACTTTCCGAGTACAATCTTGCCAACCTTTCTGTTGGCCAAGAAGTGACCTTCTCTTCTAAAGTTTACCAAGATAAAACTTGGACAGGGAAGATCAGCTTTATTTCAGCTTACCCTAAAAATAGTGGAGAAGGAACGAATGCTATAACTGGGGGGAATACTGGTTCTAAATATCCCTATACGATTGAAGTAACGAGTGAGATTGGTGATTTGAGACCAGGTTTTACCGTTAGTGTTGAGGTTAAAAGTGACAAGAAATCAATCCTCGTACCCTTAACCAGTGTCATTACTGAAGACGGAAAAAACTACGTTTGGGTTGTTGACGAAGAGAATAAGGCTAAGAAAATCGAAGTTAGCCTAGGAAATGCTGACGCAGAAAACCAAGAGATCACATCTGGTTTGACAGACGGAACCAAAGTCATCAGTAATCCAACGACTTCCTTGGAAGAAGGAAAAGAGGTGAAGGCTGATGAAACAACTAATTAGTCTAAAAAACATCTGCCGGAGCTATCGAAATGGTGAACAGGAACTGCAGGTCTTGAAATATTAATTTGGAGATTGGCGAAGGGGAATTTGTTGCCATTATGGGACCATCTGGTTCGGGTAAATCTACTCTGATGAATACCATCGGAATGCTGGACACCCCAACTAGCGGCGAATACTATCTAGAAGGTCAAGAAGTGGCCCTGTCTAGGGTGAAAAAGCAGTTAGCACAGGTACGTAACCAACAAATTGGCTTTGTCTTTCAACAGTTCTTTCTTCTGTCAAAGATGGATGCTGTTCAAAATGTCGAGTTACCCTTGATTTATGCAGGAGTTCCAGCTGCCCAACGTCGCAAATTGGCAGAGGAATATCTGAGTAAAGTAGAGTTGACTGATCGTATTCATCACCTTCCTTCGGAGTTGTCTGGCGGTCAAAAACAACGGGTGGCCATTGCGCGTGCTCTTGTTAACGATCCCTCAATCATCCTAGCTGATGAACCGACAGGCGCCTTGGATACGAAAACAGGAAGCCAAATCATGGAACTCTTGGTTGAGTTAAATGAAGAAGGCAAGACTATTATTATGGTAACGCACGAGCCCGAAATTGCAGCCTATGCAAAACGCCAGATTGTAATCCGTGATGGGGTTATTTCATCTGATAGCGCTCGTTTGGAAGGAAAGGAGAACTAAGATGCAAAATCTGAAATTTGCCTTTTCATCTATTATGGCACACAAGATGCGCTCTTTTTTGACCATGATTGGCATTATCATCGGGGTCTCTTCAGTAGTTGTCATCATGGCTTTAGGGGACTCTATGTCTCGTCAGGTCAATAAAAAAATATGACAAAATCTCAGAAAAAAATATTCAGGTATTTTTTTCTCACCAATTAAAAAGTAAGGATGGTTCCTTTACACAAAAGCAATCTGCACTGACACTATCTGGTAAAGAAGAAGATGTTCACGTAGAACCACCTAAAACACAGGAATCGTGGGTTAAGGAAGCTGCCAAACTAAAAGGCGTGGATGGCTATTATGTGACTAATAGTACAAATGTTACTTTGACCTATAAGGATAAAAAGGTAGAGAGAGCAAGTCTGACAGGTGGAAATATGACTTATATGTCTGCTGTAGAAAATAAAATTATTGCAGGTAGGGATCTGAGAGAACAAGACTACCGAGATTTTGCAAGTGTGATTTTGCTAGATGAAGAACTCGCTAAAAGTCTTTTTGACTCGCCTCAGGCAGCACTCAATCAAATCATTTCAGCCAATGGATATAGCTATCGCGTGATTGGTGTTTACTCTAGTCCTGCTGTTAAAAGTGCTAAGATGTTTGGTGTAGGTGGCTTACCAATTACAACCAATGCTTCTGTAGCAGCTAATTTTAATGTAGAGGAAATTTCTAATATTGTCTTTCGTGTGAATGACACGAGTCTAACTCCGACTTTGGGGCCAGAACTCGCACGCAAGATGACAGAAATTGCAGGAGTACAGCAGGGAGAATATCAGGTTGTAGACGAAACCGCCGCTTTTGCAGAGGTTCAGCAAATCTTTGGTTTTATGACCGCTATTATTAGTGCTATCGCAGGAATCTCTCTCTTTGTGGGAGGGACTGGGGTTATGAATATCATGCTGGTTTCTGTAACGGAGCGTACTCGTGAGATTGGTCTTCGTAAAGCATTGGGAGCTACACGGGCTAATATCTTGGTACAGTTTTTGATTGAGTCCATGATCTTGACCTTGCTAGGGTGGAGTCATCGGCCTAGTAAGTGCAGCGGGCTTGACCACGCTAGCAGGCGCTTTGTTAAAAAAATATGATGGAAGGAATAGAAATTGGTGTCTCGCTACCGATCGCTCTCTTTAGCTTGGCTGTTTCGGCCAGCGTTGGTATGATTTTTCGGAGTCTTGCCAGCCAATAAAGCGTCTAAGCTTGATCCAATTGAAGCCCTTCGCTATGAATAAGATAAACAAGATGGACATTTGTCTATCTTGTTTTTTTGTATGGATTTTCCTATCGAAAATCACTAAAAAAATATGATATAATGAAGTGTTAGAAAAACAGGTTTCATTTGCCTGGAAAGGAAAAAAATTATGTCTGAAAAAGAATTTTTTTATATTACAACACCGATTTACTATCCATCTGGTAAACTTCATATCGGTTCTGCTTACACAACCATCGCCTGTGATGTTCTAGCGCGTTACAAACGCCTCATGGGTTACGATGTCTTTTATCTGACAGGTCTTGACGAGCATGGTCAGAAGATCCAGCAAAAGGCTGAAGAAGCTGGCATCACACCTCAAGCCTATGTTGATGGGATGGCGGTTGGAGTCAAAGAACTCTGGAAATTACTCGATATCTCATATGATAAATTCATCCGTACAACTGATGATTACCATGAAAAAGTAGTGGCTCAGGTCTTTGAACGCTTACTTGCTCAAGATGATATTTACTTGGGCGAATACTCTGGTTGGTATTCAGTTTCAGATGAGGAATTCTTTACAGAAAGCCAGCTTGCAGAAGTTTTCCGTGACGAAGCTGGAAATGTAACAGGCGGTATCGCTCCATCAGGACATGAAGTGGAGTGGGTTTCAGAAGAATCTTATTTCCTTCGCCTCAGCAAATACCAAGATCGTTTGGTAGAATTTTTCAAATCGCATCCAGACTTTATCACTCCTGATGGTCGCCTCAATGAAATGTTGCGTAACTTTATCGAGCCAGGTTTGGAAGACTTAGCGGTTTCTCGTACAACCTTTACATGGGGAGTTCCGGTCCCATCCAATCCAAAACACGTTGTCTACGTTTGGATTGATGCCCTCCTCAACTATGCGACTGCTCTTGGCTATGGTCAAGATGAACATGGTAACTTTGATAAGTTCTGGAATGGAACGGTCTTCCACATGGTCGGAAAAGACATTCTTCGTTTCCACTCTATCTACTGGCCAATCCTTCTTATGATGTTGGATATCAAATTGCCAGATCGTTTGATTGCCCATGGTTGGTTTGTCATGAAAGACGGCAAGATGTCTAAGTCTAAGGGGAATGTTGTTTATCCTGAAATGCTAGTGGAGCGTTATGGACTGGACCCACTTCGTTACTACCTCATGCGTAGCCTTCCAGTTGGTTCAGACGGAACTTTCACTCCTGAGGACTATGTAGGCCGTATCAATTATGAATTGGCCAATGACCTTGGAAATCTCCTAAACCGTACGGTTTCTATGATTAACAAGTATTTTGATGGACAAATTCCTGCCTATGTAGAAGGTGTGACAGAGTTTGACAATGCTCTTGCTGAGGTTGCAGAGCAATCTATCTCTGACTACCATACACACATGGAAGCAGTTGACTATCCACGTGCTTTAGAAGCAGTATGGACTCTTATATCACGTACCAACAAATACATAGATGAGACAGCCCCATGGGTCTTGGCTAAGGATGAAGCCCTTCGTGACCAGTTGGCAAGTGTCATGAGCCATTTGGCAGCCAGCCTTCGTGTCGTAGCTCACTTGATTGAACCATTTATGATGGAAACTAGTCGCGCTGTATTGGCACAACTTGGTCTAGCAGAAGTTTCTAGCCTAGAAAACTTGAGCTTGACAGATTTCCCTGCAGGTGTGACTGTTGTTGCCAAAGGAACACCAATCTTCCCACGTCTGGACATGGAAGAAGAGATTGCCTATATCAAGGAACAAATGGAAAGCAACAAACCAGCAGTCGAAAAAGAATGGAATCCAGATGAAGTTGAACTCAAACTCAACAAGGATGAAATCAAGTTTGAAGACTTTGATAAGGTCGAGATCCGTGTCGCAGAAGTCAAAGAAGTGTCTAAAGTGGAAGGTTCTGACAAGTTGCTCCAATTCCGACTAGATGCTGGTGATGGAGAAGACCGTCAAATCCTCTCAGGAATTGCAAAATACTACCCAAACGAACAAGAATTGGTCGGCAAGAAAGTCCAAATCGTTGCCAACCTCAAACCACGCAAGATGATGAAAAAATATGTCAGTCAAGGAATGATCCTCTCAGCTGAACATGATGGCAAACTAACCCTTCTCACAGTTGATCCAGCTGTACCAAACGGAAGTGTGATTGGGTAAAGCAAAAAACCAACGTTAGGCACGTTGGTTTTTCTTGTTATGCGCGAGATTTTCTAAGAAGTAGTCCATCTCCTTTGCGACCTGAGAACAATTACTTTCTCTGGATAGCTTTCTTGAATCTGCTGATAACGTTCCTTAGCGGATTTGCTCCGTCCATCCCAGAGAATCCATCTGATAAAGTCCCAGTCAAATCGTTCAGGACAGCCTGCAGCCATACTTTCTCTGACCTTGCCGCGATATGTGAGATAACGTTTGAAGGCTCGAAAGAGACAAGACAATGGGGAAAAGTTGAGAAAGATGATTTGGTCAGCTTCCTGCATTCTTTCCTCGTAATAGCACCAAGAGTAGTTACCGTCGATGACCCAAGCTTCATGCTTTGTGAGAAAGTTTTTCATCTCGGTCAACATCCATTCGCGGTCACTGTCTTGCCAACCAGGTTGAAATTGGAGTGTATCCATATGCAGTTTTGGGATGGAGTAGTAGTTTGATAATTTTTCAGCTAGGGTTGACTTACCAGCTCCAGAATATCCGATGATTGCGATTTTCATTTTCTACCTTTTCTGATTAGAGGACAAAAAAACAGCCTCTATGGACTGTTTCTTATTTAGCAAGTTTAGCTGAAAGACGAGCTTTATCGCGGCTTGCTTTGTTTTTATGAATCAAACCTTTAGTTTCTGCTTTGTCGATAGCTGAGCTAGCAGCACGGAAAAGTTCTTCAGAAGGGTTTGCTTCGAAAGCTTTGATAGCAGTACGCATAGCTGATTTTTGAGCTGAGTTTTTTTCGTTTTGTTTAACGTTCAATTCAGCGCGTTTGATAGCTGATTTAATGTTTGCCAATGTTCTTACCTCCATATTTACTAACTATACCATTATATCTGAAAACTTAGGTTTTGACAAGGGGAAATTATTTTTTTAGGTAAATTTCATCGATTTCATGGTTTTTAGCCTTGTGGAGAATGATCTCGGCACGATTCCTTGTCGGTTCGATATAGTTTTGCAGATTTATTAGATTAATGCTAGTCCAGATCTGATGAGCGAAGGCTTCGACCTCTCTTATTGGCATTTGAGTAAAACGGTGGTAGTAGCTTTCAGGATCATTCTGGGCAAAGCTGAGGAGTTTTAAGAAACGATCCAGATACCAGCTTTCAATATCTTCGACAGCAGCGTCTACGTAGATGGAAAAATCAAAGAAGTCGGTGATGTAAAGGCGTTCGTTTTGTGGATTTTGAAAGACATTAATCCCCTCGACAATGACAAAATCTGCAGCCTTTACCCGTTGTTTTTCCCCAGGAACAATATCATAAACCTCATGAGAATAGACGGGGATATCGACATTCTGTCCATTTTTTAGGCGATCAAGAAAATTCAGTAAGGCCTCCATGTCATAACTCTCTGGAAAACCCTTGCGATTTAAGATACCTTGGTCAATTAAAGTTTGGTTGGGATAGAGAAAGCCATCCGTTGTCACTAGTTCTACAGTAGCATCGGCAAGTGTACGGGAGAGAAGGATTTGTAGGAGGCGGCTAGTTGTTGATTTGCCGACGGCGACACTACCCGAAACCCCAATAATAAAAGGTTGGGGCTTGCTATCTCTCTGAAGAAAGATTTCTTTTGAGAAAGACAAATCTTCTTTGGCTTTTTTATAGATATGGATAAGGTGAACCAGTGGTAGATAGATATCTGTTACATCTTGCAGGCTGATTTGGTCGTTAAAACTCTTGATGGAGTCTAGTTCTTCTTCCGTCAAGGGAGGGGTTGTCTTGCGATGCAAGGACTGCCAGGTTTGGCGGCTGATTTTTTCAAAATGTAAAAATTCGTTGGTCATAATTCTTCCTCGTTTGATACCTTAGTATATCATAATTCATTTATAAAGACATAAATGAATTAAATCTATTTATGATATATAGTTTTTTTAAAAAGAAATAAAAACCATTGAAAAGTTTTTAATTGTTATTATAACAGATGTAGTCTGTGTCTTGAAATTTAGCTTTGTAAACGATTTAACATTTCAATAAAATATGGTAAAATAGTTTTATGAATAAAATGTATTATGCAGAAAATCCTGATGCTGCTCACGACATTCATGAGTTGAGAGTAGAGTTGTTGGGAGAAAAAATGACCTTTTTAACGGACGCAGGTGTCTTTAGTAAAAAGATGATTGACTTTGGTAGTCAGCTCTTACTGAAGTGTCTAGAGGTTGAGAAAGATGAGCGAGTGCTAGATGTCGGCTGTGGGTATGGCCCCCTAGGGCTTTCTTTGGTCAAGGCTTACGGGGTCCAAGCAACCATGGTCGATATCAATAATCGTGCTCTGGACTTGGCGCGACAAAATGCTGAAAGAAATAAGGTAGCAGCAACGATTTTCCAATCCAACATCTATGAGCAAGTTGAAGGAAAATTTGACCATGTCATTTCTAATCCGCCGATTCGGGCGGGCAAGCAAGTTGTTCATGAGATTATCGAAAAGAGCATGGATTTTCTGGAGGACGGTGGAGACTTAACAATCGTTATCCAGAAAAAGCAGGGTGCCCCTAGTGCCAAAAACAAGATGGAAGACGTGTTTGGCAATTGTGAAATCGTCAAAAAAGATAAGGGATATTATATCCTTAGAAGTGTGAAAGAATGAGAGCAGTTGATTTAATCCAAAAAAAACGAGACGGTCAAGAATTGACTTCAAATGAAATCAAGTGGCTGGTAGAAGGCTATGTTGCTGGAACAGTCCCAGACTATCAGATGTCTGCTTTTGCTATGGCTGTCTATTTTAAAGGAATGACGACACGTGAGATTTCTGATTTGACGATGAATATGGTCAAGACAGGCCAAGAGTTTGATTTATCAGCTATTAATGGGATTAAAGTTGACAAGCATTCTACAGGTGGTGTTGGAGATAAGGTGACTTTGATTTTAACTCCTCTAGTAGCTAGCTTTGGTGTACCTGTGGCAAAAATGAGTGGTCGTGGTCTTGGTCATACGGGCGGTACGATTGATAAATTGGAGTCTATCAAGGGCTATCAAGTCGAGCGTAGTCAAGAGGATTTCATTCGTCAGGTACAGGACATTGGTGTATCTGTCATTGGGCAGTCAGATCAGCTGGTCAAAGCAGATAAGCTTCTCTATGCCCTCCGTGATGTGACCGCAACTGTCGACACGATTCCTTTGATTGCTAGTTCTGTCATGAGCAAGAAAATCGCGGCAGGGGCAGATGCCATTTTGCTAGACGTGACAGTTGGTGAGGGTGCCTTTATGAAGACTGTTGATGAGGCACGTGAATTGGCTCAAACCATGGTTGATCTCGGAAAGGCCGTTGGTCGAAAGACGGTAGCAGTCATTACCGATATGAGCCAACCCTTGGGACGAGCGATTGGAAATCGTCTGGAAATCCTTGAAGCATTGGAGATTTTACAAGGTCAAGGCCGTCAGGATATTACCCACTTTATCTGTGAATTAGCTCAAATTATGCTTGGTTTAGCTGATGTTGAGAAAACCGTTGAGGAAATCCGTAAACATCTCGAGAATGGTCAGGCACTGGCTAAGTTTGAAGAAATGGTAGCAGCACAAGGTGGTGATTTAGAAGATCTCTATCGCCCAGTAAACGTTGCCCATGTAGTGGATATTCCAGCTCAAGATACAGGTGTCATTTCAGCCCTTCCAGCGATGGAATTTGGGCTCTATGCCATGAGATTAGGAGCTGGTCGTGCAGTCAAGTCTGATGATTTGGACTATGAAACAGGGATTGTTTTTGAAAAGAAAGTTGGAGACTCCGTCCAAAAAGGAGAAATTGTTGCAAAAGTTTATACAAATGGAAAAATTTCTTCTGAACTAGTTACAGAATTTTCAAAAAAATATGTTAAAAATAAATGATGGAGTGCAAAGTTTACGAGAAATTATAGACATTATCTCATAAAACTAGGGAGAATCCGAATATGAAGTTGAATAAATACATCGATCATACGCTTTTGAAGCAAGATGCAAGTCAAGAACAAATTGATCGTTTGCTATCTGAAGCGCGTGAGTATGATTTTGCCAGCGTTTGTGTCAATCCCACATGGGTAAAACATGCAAAAACAGGGCTTGAAGGATCAGATGTCAAGGTCTGTACTGTGGTTGGTTTCCCTTTGGGAGCAACAACTTCAGCTGTGAAGGCTTTTGAAACAAAAGAAGCTGTCCAAAATGGTGCAGATGAGATTGATATGGTTATCAATGTCGGTGCCCTCAAATCTGGCAATCTTGATTTTGTTGAGTCAGACATCCATGCTGTTGTAGAAGCAAGTGGCGACAAGTTAGTAAAAGTTATTATTGAAGCTTGTTTGTTGACAGATCAAGAAAAGGTTGTGGCCTGCCAGTTGTCTCAAAAAGCGGGAGCAGACTTTGTTAAAACATCTACTGGCTTCTCAACTGGTGGAGCGACTCTGCCAGATGTCAAATTAATGCGTCAAACAGTGGGACCTGATATGGGTGTTAAGGCTGCAGGTGGGGCGCGTTCTTACGCGGACGCTCTTGCCTTTGTGGAGGCAGGTGCTACTCGTATCGGAACTTCTGCTGGTGTAGCAATCTTAAAAGGAGAATTGGCTGATGGCGACTACTGAGTTGATTGAACTAGCAATTGAAACCAGCAAGAATGCCTACGTACCCTATTCTCACTTTCCTATTGGAGCTGTTTTAGTTGCCAAGGATGGTAGCATTTATACAGGTGTGAACATCGAGAATGCTAGTTATTCTTTGACCAACTGTGGGGAGCGTACAGCTATTTTCAAAGCAGTTTCGGAGGGACAACAGGAATTTTCAGAATTGATTGTCTACGGTCAAACTGAAAAACCCATCTCGCCATGTGGTGCTTGTCGCCAGGTCATGGTTGAGTTTTTTGAACAAGATCTAAAAGTGACCTTAGTCGCTAAAGATAAATCGACGGTCGAGATGACGGTCGGGGAGTTACTTCCATACTCATTTACAGACTTAAACTAGTCTGCTCCACTCTCTGAGTGGCACGGTCCTTGTGACCAACCAATCCATACTTGCAACATCGTTGCACATCTTATTTAGGAGGTTCAGTAATGAACAAGAAACAATGGCTAGGCCTTGGTCTAGTTGCAGTAGCAGCAGTTGGACTTGCTGCATGTGGTAACCGCTCTTCTCGTAACGCAGCTTCATCTTCTTCTGATGTGAAGACTAAAGCAGCTATCGTTACAGATACTGGTGGTGTTGATGATAAATCATTCAACCAATCAGCTTGGGAAGGTCTTCAAGCTTGGGGTAAAGAACACAACCTTGAAAAAGATAAAGGTTATACTTACTTCCAATCAACAAGTGAAGCTGACTACGCAAACAACTTGCAACAAGCAGCTGGAAACTACAACTTGATCTATGGTATTGGTTTTGCACTTAAAAATGCAGTTGCTGATGCTGCCAAAGAACATACAGATATAAACTATGTTTTGATTGACGATGTGATCAAAGATCAAAAAAATGTTGTAAGTGCTACTTTTGCTGATAACGAAGCAGCATACCTTGCAGGTGTCGCTGCAGCTAAAACTACTAAAACAAAACAAGTTGGTTTTGTAGGTGGTATGGAATCTGAAGTTATCTCACGTTTTGCAGCTGGTTTCAAAGCTGGTGTTGAGTCAGTTGACCCATCAATCAAAGTTCAAGTAGACTACGCTGGTTCATTTGGTGATGCTGCTAAAGGTAAAACAATTGCTGCAGCTCAATACGCTGCAGGTGCAGACGTTATCTACCAAGCAGCTGGTGGTACTGGAGCAGGTGTCTTCTCTGAAGCTAAATCTTTGAACGAAAGCAAAAATGAAGACGAAAAAGTTTGGGTTATCGGTGTAGACCGTGACCAAGTAGATGAAGGTAAATATACTTCTAAAGATGGTAAAGAAGCTAACTTCGTACTTGCTTCTACTTTGAAACAAGTTGGTACAGCTGTAAAAGACCTTGCTAACAAAGCTGAAAAAGGTGAATTCCCTGGTGGTCAAGTTATCGTTTACTCATTGAAGGATAAAGGTGTTGACTTGGCAGTAACAAACCTTTCAGAAGAAGGTAAAAAAGCTGTCGAAGATGCTAAAGCTAAAATCCTTGATGGAAGCGTAAAAGTTCCTGAAAAATAATGGATAAAAGTCATTTCTTAGGAAGCGGCCTTCGGCCGCTTTTTTAAGAGTTGAGACAAAGTCATTTTGTCTCAGTAAAGCTTGCTACTAGAGAAACTAGCAAGTTTTATTGAAATAAAATAAGACTCTGAAAGGAAGAGCACATGGCACACGAAAATGTCATTGAGATGCGTGATATTACCAAGGTGTTTGGTGAATTTGTTGCCAACGACAAAATCAACTTGCACCTACGAAAAGGTGAAATTCATGCACTTTTAGGAGAAAATGGGGCTGGTAAGTCCACGCTCATGAATATGTTAGCAGGGCTTCTTGAACCAACCAGTGGTGAAATTGTGGTCAACGGTCAAGTTGTCAATCTTGATTCACCATCTAAAGCAGCTAGCTTGGGAATCGGAATGGTTCACCAGCACTTTATGTTGGTAGAAGCCTTCACAGTTGCTGAAAACATCATTTTAGGTAGTGAATCAACTAAAAATGGTGTGCTAGATATCGCTGGAGCTAGCAAAGAAATCAAGGCTCTTTCTGAACGTTATGGTTTAGCAGTGGATCCTTCTGCCAAGGTGGCAGACATCTCAGTTGGAGCCCAACAACGTGTAGAAATTTTAAAAACCCTTTATCGGGGGGCTGATATACTTATCTTTGACGAACCGACGGCTGTTTTGACTCCATCAGAAATTGATGAGTTGATGGCTATTTTGAAAAATCTGGTCAAAGAAGGAAAATCAATTATCTTGATTACCCACAAGTTGGATGAGATTCGCGCAGTTTCTGACCGCGTTACAGTTATCCGTCGTGGGAAATCAATTGAAACCGTCGAAATTGCAGGGGCAACCAATGCTGACTTGGCAGAAATGATGGTTGGACGCTCTGTCTCCTTTAAAACAGAGAAACAGGCACCACAACCAAAAGAAGTGGTCTTGTCTATCAAAGACTTGGTTGTTAATGAAAACCGCGGTGTACCAGCTGTGAAGAATCTTTCTTTGGATGTTCGTGCTGGAGAGATTGTTGGTATTGCGGGGATTGATGGAAATGGTCAGTCTGAACTCATTCAGGCCATTACGGGTCTTCGTAAGGTTGAATCTGGTAGTATTGAATTAAAAGGCAAATCAATCGTAGGGATGCACCCTCGACAAATTACGGAACTCAGTGTGGGACATGTTCCTGAAGACCGTCACCGTGATGGTTTGATTTTGGAAATGATGATCTCTGAAAATATTGGTCTTCAAACCTATTATAAAGAACCACTCAGTAAGAATGGTATCTTAAACTATGCCAATATCACTTCGCATGCCAAGAAATTGATGGAAGAGTTTGATGTTCGTGCTGCCAGCGAATTTGTTCCTGCAGCTGCACTCTCAGGAGGAAATCAACAAAAAGCAATTATTGCTCGTGAAATTGATCGAGATCCTGATCTCCTTATCGTCAGCCAGCCAACTCGTGGTCTGGACGTCGGTGCCATTGAATATATCCACAAACGTTTGATCGAAGAGCGTGATAATGGTAAGGCTGTTCTCGTTGTCAGTTTTGAATTGGATGAGATTTTAAACGTCTCAGACCGTATTGCTGTTATCCACGATGGTAAGATTCAAGGTATTGTGTCGCCAGAAACAACGAACAAACAAGAACTTGGTGTCTTGATGGCTGGTGGAAACTTGGGAAAGGAGAAGAGTGATGTCTAAAAAATTACAACAAATTTCGGTTCCCTTGATTTCTGTTTTCCTAGGAATTTTACTCGGAGCCATTGTCATGTGGATCTTCGGTTATGATGCTATTTGGGGCTATGAAGAATTGTTCTACACTGCCTTTGGTAGCCTTCGTGGGATTGGAGAAATCTTCCGTGCTATGGGTCCTTTGGTCTTGATCGGTCTTGGTTTTGCCGTTGCCAGTCGTGCAGGTTTCTTTAACGTCGGACTTCCTGGTCAGGCTTTGGCTGGTTGGATTCTCAGTGGATGGTTTGCCTTGTCGCATCCAGATATGCCACGTCCGTTGATGATTCTAGCAACTATTGTGATTGCCTTGATTGCTGGTGGGATTGTCGGAGCTATTCCAGGTATTCTGAGAGCCTATCTAGGGACATCAGAGGTTATCGTAACCATCATGATGAACTACATTGTCTTGTATGTAGGAAATGCCTTTATCCATGCCTTTCCTAAAGATTTCATGCAAAGTACAGATTCGACCATTCGTGTTGGGGCTAATGCAACCTACCAGACACCTTGGTTGTCTGAGTTGACTGGTAATTCGCGGATGAATATTGGTATTTTCTTTGCCATCATTGCTGTTGCAGTCATTTGGTTCATGCTCAAGAAAACAACTCTCGGTTTTGAAATCCGTGCAGTTGGTCTTAATCCACATGCTTCAGAATACGCTGGTATTTCTGCAAAACGAACGATTATCCTCTCAATGATTATTTCAGGTGCCTTGGCAGGTCTTGGTGGAGCAGTCGAAGGTCTTGGAACCTTCCAAAACGTTTACGTTCAAGGTTCGTCATTGGCTATCGGATTTAACGGGATGGCAGTTAGTCTGCTTGCGGCCAACTCACCAATTGGAATTCTCTTTGCAGCCTTTCTATCGGTGTTCTGCAAGTTGGTGCACCTGGTATGAATGCCGCGCAAGTTCCGTCTGAGCTTGTCAGCATTGTAACAGCGTCTATTATCTTCTTTGTCAGTGTTCATTACCTTATCGAACGCTTTGTCAAACCTAAAAAACAAGTTAAAGGAGGTAAGTAAGGATGTCTATTACAACATTACTCACCCTCTTGGTGTCTTCTATGCTGATTTACTCAGCGCCCCTCATCTTTACAAGTATCGGTGGTGTTTTCTCTGAACGTGGTGGTGTGGTAAACGTCGGCCTTGAAGGAATTATGGTTATGGGTGCTTTTTCTGGAGTTGTCTTTAACCTTGAATTTGCAGAACAACTTGGAGCAGCGACTCCTTGGATTTCCTTGTTAGTTGCAGGTGCTGTGGGAGCTATTTTCTCCCTCATCCATGCAGTCGCTACGGTTCATTTTCGTGCGGACCATGTTGTTAGTGGTACGGTATTGAACTTGATGGCTCCTGCCTTAGCTGTTTTCTTAGTAAAAGTTCTTTATAACAAAGGGCAAACGGATAACTTAAGCCAGACTTTTGGACGTTTTGATTTCCCTGTTTTGGCTAATATCCCCGTGATTGGAGATATCTTCTTCAAGTCTACAAGTCTACTAGGTTATATCGCGATTGCTTTCTCATTCTTTGCTTGGTTTATTCTCTTTAAGACGCGCTTTGGTCTTCGCCTTCGCTCAGTCGGTGAACATCCTCAAGCAGCGGATACCTTGGGAATCAATGTCTACAAGATGCGGTATCTTGGGGTTATCATATCAGGTTTCCTCGGTGGAATTGGGGGAGCGATTTATGCTCAATCAATTTCAGTTAACTTCTCAGTGACAACTATTGTCGGTCCTGGATTCATTGCTCTTGCTGCGATGATCTTTGGGAAATGGAATCCAATCGGAGCTATGCTTTCCAGTCTTTTCTTTGGACTTTCACAAAGTTTGGCAGTTATCGGTTCTCAATTGCCTTTCCTACAAGGAGTGCCAGCGGTTTACCTTCAAATCGCCCCTTATGTCTTGACTATCCTTGTCTTGGCAGCCTTCTTCGGAAAAGCAGTTGCGCCTAAGGCAGATGGTATCAACTACATCAAATCAAAATAAGCATACAAAAAAACGTCAGTTTTGAACTGACGTTTTATTTGTTAGTTTTTTGATGGGTTAGGTTCAATCCCCAAGGAACGAGGTTTTCAGTTTTGTTTGATGCGTGTGATATTATCCTTGTGACGAATGATAATCAAGCTAGCAAGCGCTAAGATAATAGCGATAAAAAGAAGGTCGTAGCTATTTAAAATAAATCCAAAGAGAGGAAAGAGTAGTACGCCAATGACTGCTGCGAGAGAAGCAACAACGCTAGATAGGGAAATCATACTACCTAGATAGAGGGTTCCAAAGAATATGACGGCCAGGTAGAGGCAGAAGACAGGCGCAAATCCGAAAATCACTCCAGCACTGGTTGCGACAGCTTTGCCCCCTTTAAATCCTGCGAAGATAGGAAAGGTATGTCCAATCACAGCCAAAAGTCCAAAGACAAGAGGTGATACATCTTGTAGGTGGAAAAGAATTGGAAGGAGAGTGGCCAAGGTCCCTTTAAAGAAGTCAATCACAAAGGTTGCCATACCTGCTTTCTTACCTAAAATACGGAAAGTATTGGTCGTTCCGGTATTTCCAGAACCATGTTCGCGCAGATTTGTTTGAAAGAAAATTTGTCCAATCCAGAGACCAGACGGAATCGAACCTAGCAAATAAGCTAGAATTAATAATACAAATGTCATCATAGACCTATTATACCATGAAATGGTGTAGAAAGGCTGAGAATATCTTGTGAAATTGTGACAGCTGAATGGGAAAAACTTTGCAAAATACCTAGAAAACCTGTAAAATAGTAAAGATGAACGAATAGGAGGTTCCTTGTGTCAAAGAAGGAAATCAATATTAATAACTACAATGATGACGCCATTCAGGTGCTAGAAGGGTTGGATGCGGTCCGTAAACGTCCGGGAATGTATATCGGATCGACAGACGGTGCGGGTCTCCATCACCTAGTCTGGGAAATTGTGGATAATGCAGTCGATGAAGCCTTGTCTGGATTTGGTGATCGCATTGATGTGACCATCAATAAAGACGGCAGTCTAACCGTTCAAGACCATGGTCGAGGAATGCCGACTGGGATGCACGCCATGGGAATTCCAACCGTTGAGGTTATCTTTACCATTCTCCACGCCGGAGGGAAATTCGGTCAAGGGGGTTATAAGACATCTGGTGGTCTCCACGGAGTGGGATCTTCAGTCGTTAATGCCCTATCAAGTTGGCTGGAAGTTGAAATCACCCGTGATGGTACAGTCTACAAGCAACGTTTTGAAAATGGTGGGAAACCCGTCACAACCTTGAAGAAAATTGGTATAGCACCCAAGTCTAAGACAGGTACCAAGGTTACCTTCATGCCTGACGCGACGATTTTTTCTACGACTGACTTCAAGTACAATACCATTTCAGAACGACTCAATGAGTCAGCATTTCTGTTAAAAAATGTTACCTTGTCTCTGACAGATAAGCGAACAGATGAAGCGATTGAGTTTCACTATGAAAATGGAGTTCAGGACTTTGTTTCTTATCTGAATGAAGACAAGGAAACCTTGACACCAGTCCTCTACTTTGAGGGTGAAGACAATGGTTTCCAAGTGGAAGTTGCCCTCCAGTACAATGATGGATTTTCAGATAACATTCTATCCTTTGTCAATAACGTTCGTACTAAAGATGGTGGAACACATGAGACAGGACTTAAGTCAGCCATTACTAAGGTCATGAATGACTACGCGCGTAAGACGGGGCTCCTCAAGGAAAAAGATAAAAACCTAGAAGGTTCAGATTATCGTGAGGGACTAGCAGCTGTTCTTTCTATCTTAGTTCCGGAAGAACACCTCCAGTTTGAGGGGCAGACCAAGGACAAACTTGGAAGCCCTCTGGCTCGTCCTGTTGTGGATGGCATAGTATCTGATAAGTTGACCTTCTTCCTAATGGAGAATGGAGAACTAGCTTCAAATCTCATCAGAAAGGCTATCAAGGCTCGTGATGCCCGTGAAGCGGCCCGTAAGGCGCGTGATGAGAGCCGAAATGGCAAGAAAAATAAAAAAGACAAGGGCTTGTTGTCGGGTAAATTAACGCCAGCCCAGTCTAAAAACCCTGCCAAGAATGAACTCTACCTAGTCGAAGGAGATTCTGCCGGCGGTTCTGCAAAGCAAGGTCGTGACCGCAAGTTCCAAGCTATCTTGCCCCTTCGTGGGAAGGTCATCAATACAGCCAAGGCCAAGATGGCAGATATTCTCAAAAATGAGGAAATCAACACCATGATTTATACCATCGGTGCGGGTGTGGGTGCAGACTTCTCTATTGAAGATGCCAATTATGACAAGATCATTATCATGACCGATGCCGATACAGATGGTGCCCATATCCAGACCTTGCTCTTAACTTTTTTCTACCGTTACATGCGTCCGCTAGTTGAGGCAGGACATGTCTATATCGCCCTCCCTCCTCTTTACAAGATGTCCAAAGGAAAAGGTAAGAAAGAAGAAGTGGCCTACGCTTGGACGGATGGAGAGCTAGAAGAACTCCGCAAGCAGTTTGGCAAAGGAGCTACCCTTCAACGCTACAAGGGTCTTGGTGAGATGAATGCCGATCAGCTCTGGGAAACAACCATGAATCCTGAGACACGTACTCTCATCCGCGTTACGATCGAAGACCTAGCACGCGCTGAACGCCGTGTTAATGTCCTCATGGGAGATAAGGTCGAACCACGCCGTAAGTGGATTGAGGATAATGTCAAGTTTACGCTGGAAGAAGCGACAGTGTTTTAATGATTTAGTAAGATTAAGAGTGATAGCCGTAAATGAGGAGAAATTTATGATTAAATTTTTGAGGAATATTGACTATAGCACAAAAGGTGATGTGTTATCGGGATTTACTGATGAGGTAGTAAAAAATATTCTTATTGATTACTATCAAAAACAATTTAAAAACTTAACGAAATTATTAAAAAAATATTCTATTCATACTATAGCATCTAATTTAAGAAAAAGAATTTCCAAAAAGTTTCTACTTCGTTTATTTGTGAGATATGTGGTGAAGAAAAAAATACATCCAACTACCGACAAAAAAAGGGATTATGACAAGCTAGTTAATAATGACCAGTTAGATAACTATTTCGTTCAAGACAATAGATGCTTCAGTTGTGGGCATAAAAAAATAATGATGATGACTGCTCTTGTGATTATTGTTCAAAAGAAAAGCGTCGAAAAAAATACAGGACACTTATTTTTCTTGAAGAAATTCGATATATATCCGGGTTTGGGCTACGAGAGCAGCTATATTTATCAACTATTTTACAGGGATTTAATATTAGTGAAGATGAATTTGATATTCCTTCTTTCTCGAAATCAAAAAAATCAAAAAAATTACCACAAATGTTTTTTTGATGGTAATTATCCCATTGATGAAATATACTTTCTGAAAGAAAAAGAATATTTTAGAAATATCCCCAAGAAGCTCTACAACTGCATTTTGTAGTAATAAAGAAATTAAACAAGACCCCCAATTTGCAAATGAAAAAAATTTTCCAAATGTGTTTTATAAGACAAGAGTACGTTTCTCTTTTCAAAATTTAAAAAAATGTTTATTCAGAGAAAGATGAACACTGGTTTTCAAATTTTAAGTTTTTAACAAATCTTAAATTTACTGAGACTGAAATAAATCAACTGTGGTTAGAGTTGGCTGAAAAAGAATTGTTTAAACTATTTGACTATCAATTTAGGGAGGAATTTCATTTTTGAATATTCTTCAGGGTATAGCGAGAAAAGATGAAAAATAAGGCTAAGCAACTTATAAAAAAACAGAAATTAAAAAAATCTTTTATTTGAATATTCGTCGTCAAAAAGTCTACTGTATATTATATCAGGGAGTAAAAAAGCTGTAACACATAAACAGAAGTATGGTATGACACATTACAGAGACAACCAAGTTCAATTTGTTATTTCTTATGGGATTAAATCATGGCTAAAAATATAATGAGGAGCGTATTAGTGATTATGATTATCCTTGGACTTCGGAGATGTCGTTAGTTTCTACTCTATTTTTTTAAAAAAATATTTTACAGAATGATGAGTGGTTTTATAACTTAATCCCTATTGATAAAGTTGAAATTATTGAGCAAGATTTCATGGAATATTTCTGTGGTCTATCACGAGAAAAAAACAACTTTTATTATTAGAAAAAAACTATCACTAATTAGCGAGTATTCTTTACTTTGGGAAGAAACTGACTAACAAATACCCTTGCGTACCTCACTTCCCCCAAAATATCTTCCTAAAAAAGTGACTGACAGAAAAAAAGTCAGTTTGTCTGTCTCATGGGAGAGACTGGCACAAAAATATTCAAAAAGAAAAATGAAAAAAAGTATATGAAGTAAAAAGTTTGTCCCTGAGTGACTTAGACAATCAGGAGTTTATCGGCTTGGTAGGTCTGCACCATTCGGATTTACGGATTTTTGCTGGAAAAGAAGCTGTAGAAATCGGCTGGCGTTTGCGAAAAGAGTTTTGGAATCGTGGTTATGAGACGGAGGCTGCCCAAGCCTGTCTAGACTTCGCTTTCCAGCAAGCTGGCTTGTCAGAAGTTTACTCTTTTACATCCTTGCACAATCTCCCTTCGCAAAAAGTCATGCAAAAGCTAGGCATGGAATTTGTCAAAGAATTTGATAATGAAAAAGTTCCAGCAGTCAGTCCTCTTTATAGACATATCCTTTACAGAATCAAGAGTTTTCACTAAAAAGGCAGGTATTCCCATGAGAACTGAAACAGAAATGATGAATCTGATTTTACAAATAGCTGAAAGTTTAAAGTCGATGCTGTTGCTTTATCGGGTTCTAGAACAAATGATCATGCTCCGAAAGATGAATTTCAAGACTATGATGTTGTTTATCTTGTTGATAATCTTGAAAACCTAATTTCAGACTTGTCTTGGCTGGATCAGTTTGGCAATCGTCTGATTGAGCAGCATAATATCTTAGGAAACCGTCGACTTTATCTGATGCTATTTGAAGATGGCAATAGGATTGATCTAACCCTTTGCCCAAAAGACCACATCCAAGAATGGGTAGATAGCGAAGCTGGTTATACAGTTTTAGTAGACGAGAAGGGCTTGTTTGAGTCCTATACTACAAGTCCAGAGCGTTACTGGACAAGTCCAGCTAGTCAGATAGATTTCGAAAAAGCTTGTAATGAATTTTGGTGGGTGTCAGCCTACGTGGTTAAAGGGATTTGTCGCAAGCAAGCCATCTATGCCACGGATCATCTCTACGGAATTTGTCAACAAGAACTCTTGAAGGTCTTGGCTTGGCGAGTTGCAGCAGATAAGGGGACGATTGATATTGGCAAGAACTATAAATATCTCTTTAACTATTCGTCTGCTGAGAAAGAGAAAGAATTCTCAAATCTGCTTGATTTCTCTAGTAGTGACAAAATCACTCAGTCTTTATTTGCTACGATGCAACTTTTCCACCAAGAAGCTCAATTCCTTGCCCAAAAGATGGGATTTGACTACGATAAAGAAGTAGCTGAGAAGATGATTAAGTATGCTGAGGAGAGGTTGAACTAGTATGTTAGATTATGTATTTGCTACATTTTTTATGGGATTCCCAGGAGTACAAATTTTAGTATTGGTGTCCTCTATATTTCTAGCTATCAAAAGAAATAAGTTACATAAAAGGGTGTATGGATTATTTTTCCCGATTATTATAACGATGTGTAATATTTGGCTTATTTCAATAGATCGCACAGAGCTTTTTGATGATGCTTTAAGATTTTCTTTCTTTCTTTCTAATTTCTTTTTGTTTACCTATGCTTATTTCTTCCACGCTCTATCACTCAATACGCTTATATTATTTATACAAATCAATCAAGTGGAGAGTCTTCCCTGTAAGTTTCTGTTATTTATTCGGTTTAATTTTTTTCATTATCTTAATACAATGCATTGGGAGGAGCTATTTCGAGGGCAAAAGTTTGTATTTGATATCTTGCTGATATTAACTGCTATAATTTCTTATTTACCTTGTCTATATTTGTACACACTTCAAAGAAGAAAGAACAATCCATAGGGAATAGATGCTTTTGCTTAATCTAAATAAGTGTTTGTGAATGACTTAAATAGTATCTAAAAATATTTTTCTTAATACCAATTTTAATGTAAAAACCACTCTACATTCTTTGAAAGGAGTTGAACACGTCCTAAATGCTGTGTGAAAAAGATAAATTCTCTTGAGAGCGTCGCTCGCTTTAAGAATTTCCTATTTTCACTTTGCATTTTACGGGCTTTGTATCCTATATGAGTAACATTCAAAACATGTCCTTGGAGGACATCATGGGAGAGCGCTTTGGTCGCTACTCCAAGTACATCATTCAAGATCGGGCTTTGCCAGACATTCGTGATGGATTGAAGCCGGTTCAGCGTCGTATTCTTTATTCGATGAATAAGGATGGCAATACTTTTGAAAAGAGCTACCGTAAGTCAGCTAAGTCTGTCGGGAATATCATGGGGAATTTCCACCCACACGGGGATTCTTCTATCTATGATGCCATGGTTCGTATGTCACAGGACTGGAAATCGTGAGATTCTAGTTGAAATGCACGGTAATAACGGTTCTATGGACGGAGATCCGCCTGCAGCTATGCGTTATACTGAGGCGCGCTTGTCTGAGATTGCTGGTTATCTTCTTCAAGATATAGAGAAAAAGACAGTTCCCTTTGCTTGGAACTTTGACGATACCGAGAAAGAACCGACGGTTTTGCCAGCAGCATTTCCAAACCTCTTGGTCAATGGATCTACTGGGATTTCGGCTGGTTATGCCACAGATATTCCACCGCATAATTTGGCTGAGGTCATTGATGCGACGGTTTACATGATTGATCACCCAACAGCCAAGGTGGACAAACTCATGGAATTCTTGCCTGGACCAGACTTCCCTACAGGAGCTATCATCCAAGGGCGTGACGAAATCAAGAAGGCCTATGAAACTGGGAAAGGGCGCGTGGTTGTTCGATCTAAGACGGAGATTGAAAAGCTAAAAGGTGGTAAGGAACAAATCGTTATTACCGAGATTCCTTATGAAATCAATAAAGCCAATCTGGTCAAGAAAATCGATGATGTTCGTGTCAATAACAAGGTGGCAGGTATTGCTGAGGTTCGTGATGAGTCTGACCGTGACGGTCTTCGTATCGCTATCGAACTCAAGAAAGACGCTAATACCGAGCTCATTCTTAACTATCTCTTCAAATACACCGACTTACAAATCAACTACAACTTTAACATGGTGGCGATTGACAATTTCACACCTCGTCAGGTGGGGATTGTCCCAATCTTGTCTAGCTATATTGCCCACCGTCGTGAAGTGATTTTGGCACGTTCCCGCTTTGACAAGGAAAAGGCTGAGAAACGTCTCCATATCGTCGAAGGTTTGATTCGCGTGATTTCGATTTTGGATGAAGTCATTGCCCTTATCCGTGCTTCTGAGAACAAGGCTGACGCTAAGGAAAATCTTAAGGTTAGCTATGATTTTACAGAAGAGCAGGCTGAAGCCATCGTGACCTTACAACTTTACCGTTTGACCAATACAGACGTCGTTGTCTTGCAGGAAGAAGAAGCAGAATTGCGTGAAAAGATTGCCATGCTGGCGGCTATCATTGGTGATGAACGAACTATGTACAATCTCATGAAGAAAGAACTCCGTGAGGTCAAAAAGAAATTTGCGACACCACGTTTGAGTACTTTGGAAGATACAGCAAAAGTAATCGAGATTGATACAGCTAGTTTGATTGCCGAGGAAGATACCTATGTCAGCGTGACTAAGGCAGGTTATATCAAGCGTACCAGTCCACGTTCCTTTGCAGCATCCACTCTGGAAGAAATTGGCAAACGTGATGATGATCGTTTGATCTTTGTACAAACTGCCAAGACAACCCAGCACCTCTTGATGTTCACAAGTCTTGGAAATGTTATCTATCGTCCAATTCATGAATTGGCAGATATTCGTTGGAAGGATATCGGAGAGCATCTGAGTCAGACCATTACAAACTTTGAAACTAACGAAGAAATTCTCTATGCAGAAGTCGTGGATCAGTTTGATGATGCAACTACCTATTTTGCAGCGACTCGCCTTGGTCAAATCAAGCGTGTAGAACGCAAAGAGTTCTCTCCATGGAGAACTTATAAGTCTAAATCTGTCAAGTACGCTAAACTCAAAGACGAGACAGACCAAATTGTAGCAGTGGCTCCGATTAAACTAGATGATGTACTCTTGATTAGTCAAAACGGTTACGCCCTTCGTTTCAATATCGAAGAGGTTCCGGTTGTCGGAGCCAAGGCTGCAGGTGTCAAGGCTATGAACCTAAAAGCAAATGATGCGCTTCAGGCAGCCTTTATCTGTAACACCTCATCATTCTACCTCCTAACCCAACGCGGAAGCTTGAAACGCGTTTCCATTGAGGAAATTCCAGCGACCAGCCGTGCCAAACGAGGCCTACAAGTTTTGCGTGAGTTGAAAAACAAACCGCACCGTGTCTTCTTGGCTGGAGCAGTTGTAGAGCAAGGCTTCATCGGTGATCTCTTTAGTACAGAAGTGGAAGAAAACGACCAAATTTTGCTTGTCCAATCTAACAAGGGAACAATCTATGAAAGCCGATTGCAAGATTTGAACTTGTCAGAACGTACTAGCAACGGAAGCTTTATCTCAGACACCATTTCAGATGAAGAAGTTTTCGATGCTTACCTCAAAGAAGTCTTTAAAGATGATAAAGCAAATCCTTAAAAAGAATCAGTCCAAGGGGCTGATTTCTTTGTGTTGAAAAATTTTCAGAAAATTACAAATAATACTTGAAATTTTACTAGAAAAGTGTAGAATAGAACACATAGTTTGAATAGTATAAAGGAGAAACACATGACAGTTGCAATTGATTGGGAAAACCTTGGATTTTCTTATATGAAATTACCTTACCGTTATATCGCTCACTACAAAAATGGTCAATGGGATCAAGGAGAATTGACAGAGGATGCAACCTTGCATATTTCAGAGTCTTCTCCAAGTCTCCATTATGGACAGCAAGCATTTGAGGGATTAAAAGCCTACCGTACTAAAGATGGCAGTATTCAACTGTTCCGTCCTGACGAAAATGCCAAGCGTCTGCAACGTACCTGCGACCGTCTCTTGATGCCACAAGTTCCGATAGAAATGTTTGTAGAAGCTTGTAAAGCAGTTGTGCGTGCAAATGAAGAATACGTCCCACCGTATGGAACAGGTGGCACCCTTTATCTTCGTCCACTTTTGATTGGTGTTGGGGATATTATCGGGGTTAAACCAGCAGAAGAGTATATTTCACCATTTTTGCTATGCCAGTTGGAAATTACTTTAAGGGTGGATTGGTTCCAACAAATTTCTTGATTCAGGATGAATACGACCGTGCAGCTCCAAATGGTACAGGTGCGGCCAAGGTAGGTGGGAACTATGCTGCTAGTCTCCTTCCAGGTAAAATGGCCAAGTCTCACAACTTTTCTGACGTTATCTACCTAGACCCATCTACACATACAAAGATTGAAGAAGTCGGATCAGCCAACTTCTTTGGAATCACGGCAGACAATGAATTTGTTACGCCATTGAGTCCATCCATCTTGCCATCCATTACCAAGTACTCTTTGCTTTACTTGGCAGAGCACCGCTTGGGCTTGACACCGATTGAAGGCGATGTCCCAATCGATAATTTGGATCGTTTTGTAGAGGCAGGTGCCTGCGGTACAGCAGCAGTTATTTCTCCAATTGGAGGTATCCAACATGGCGATGATTTCCATGTTTTCTATAGTGAAACAGAAGTAGGTCCTGTTACACGTAAACTCTATGATGAATTGACCGGTATCCAATTTGGTGATGTAGAAGCACCAGAGGGATGGATTGTCAAAGTGGACTAAAAGACATGAAGTAAAGAAGAACTCCGTAGCAGTTGTAATGGCTGAAATGGAGTTTTTTCTTGCTAGTTTGAGCATTTTCTTGTACAATAGAAAAAGTGAAAAGAGGTACAGTATGAGTAAAAAAGATAAGAAAATTGAAATCCAATTAACCGATGCAAAAGTGACTGTTGGAAAAGACAGTTATGAAGGCTACGTTTTGACAATCGGGAAAAAGGTTATTGGCGAAATTGCCGAATTAGACAGTCAATTTGCCATCATAAAGAATGGAAATGTCGATAGTTTTTATAAAAAACTTGAGAAAGCTGTGGAAATTTTGATTGAAAACTATAATTTAACAAAATAATGCTTGTTTTTTTGAAAATTTCATGATATAATAGTTTTCGTTAAGCATTGGAGAGATAGCGAAGAGGCTAAACGCGGCGGACTGTAAATCCGCTCCTTCGGGTTCGGGGGTTCGAATCCTCTCTCCATCTCATCATTGGGGGTATAGCCAAGCGGTAAGGCAAGGGACTTTGACTCCCTCATGCGTTGGTTCGAATCCAGCTACCCCAGTTCTTAGGTAATAAATTCAAGATAAAAAGAAAAAAATATCTTAGGGTATTTTATTTTTATATTGAAAGACGTGAACAATACGAATATGTTCTTGCGGGTGCTTAGGAAAAAAATTATAAGTATGTCAAGTTTTGGAAAAGACTTGATTGTTGGAGGATTTTTTAGATGAACGAATTTGAAGATTTGCTAAATAGCGTTAGCCAAGTTGAGCCTGGTGATGTTGTTAGTGCTGAAGTATTGACAGTTGATGCGACTCAAGCTAACGTTGCAATCTCTGGGACTGGTGTTGAAGGTGTCTTGACTCTTCGCGAATTGACAAACGATCGCGATGCAGATATCAATGACTTTGTGAAAGTAGGAGAAGTATTGGATGTTCTTGTACTTCGTCAAGTAGTTGGTAAAGATACTGATACAGTTACATACCTTGTATCTAAAAAACGCCTTGAAGCTCGCAAAGCATGGGACAAACTTGTAGGACGCGAAGAAGAAGTTGTTACTGTTAAAGGAACTCGTGCCGTTAAAGGTGGACTTTCAGTAGAATTTGAAGGTGTTCGTGGATTTATCCCAGCTTCAATGTTGGATACTCGTTTCGTACGTAACACTGAGCGTTTCGTAGGTCAAGAATTTGATGCTAAAATCAAAGAAGTTGATCCTAAAGAAAACCGTTTCATCCTTTCACGTCGTGAAGTTGTTGAAGCAGCTACTGCAGCAGCTCGTGCTGAAGTATTCGGTAAATTGGCTGTTGGTGATGTCGTAACTGGTAAAGTTGCTCGTATCACAAGCTTCGGTGCTTTCATCGACCTTGGTGGTGTTGACGGATTGGTTCACTTGACTGAATTGTCACATGAACGTAACGTATCACCTAAATCAGTTGTAACTGTTGGTGAAGAAATCGAAGTGAAGATCCTTGATCTTAACGAAGAAGAAGGACGCGTATCACTTTCACTTAAAGCAACAACACCTGGACCATGGGATGGCGTTGAGCAAAAATTGGCTAAAGGTGATGTAGTAGAAGGAACAGTTAAACGTTTGACTGATTTCGGTGCATTTGTTGAAGTATTGCCAGGTATCGATGGACTTGTTCACGTATCACAAATTTCACACAAACGTATCGAAAATCCAAAAGAAGCTCTTACTGTTGGTCAAGAAGTTACTGTTAAAGTCCTTGATGTTAACGCTGACGCAGAACGTGTATCACTTTCTATCAAAGCTCTTGAAGAACGTCCAGCTCAAGAAGAAGGACAAAAAGAAGAAAAACGCGCTGCTCGTCCACGTCGTCCAAAACGTCAGGAAAAACGTGATTTCGAACTTCCAGAAACACAAACAGGATTCTCAATGGCTGACTTGTTCGGTGATATCGAACTTTAATCAATTGATAATCACAAAATCCTTTGTTTAAAACAAGGGATTTTTCTTTTGTCTCTTTCCCATTTTTGATATAATAGTTCTATGTTAGATTCAGAAAAACAATCACAATATCAATTGTTAAACGAGGAACTCTCTTCTTTACTTGAAGGTGAGAGCAACGTTCTTGCCAATCTTTCTAATGTTAGTGCCCTCCTAAAATCTCGCTTTCCGAATACTGTATTTGCAGGATTTTATCTGTTTGATGGAAGCGAGTTGGTTTTAGGGCCTTTTCAGGGTGGTGTTTCTTGCATTCGCATTCCGCTTGGAAAGGCGTGTGTGGAGAAGCTGCTGAGTTTCAAGAGACTGTTTTAGTAGGGGACGTGAGCACCTATCCAAACTACATTTCTTGTGATAGTATGGCCAAGAGTGAAATCGTGGTTCCCATGCTCAAGAATGGTCAATTGCTGGGTGTCTTAGACCTGGATTCTTCACTTATTGATGATTACAATGCCGTTGACCGCGATTACTTGGAACAATTTGTCGCTATTTTGCTTGAGAAGACAGAATGGGACTTTACGATGTTTGAGGAGAAAGCCTAATGTATCAAGCACTTTATCGAAAATATAGAAGCCAGACTTTTTCACAACTGGTAGGTCAAGAGGTTGTGGCTAAAACCCTAAAACAAGCGGTTGAGCAGGAAAAGATTAGTCACGCTTATCTTTTTTCAGGTCCTCGTGGGACTGGGAAAACCAGCGTAGCCAAGATTTTTGCCAAGGCCATGAACTGTCCAAACCAAGTGGATGGAGAACCATGTAATCACTGCTATATCTGTCAGGCAGTGACAGAAGGTAGCCTAGAAGATGTTATTGAAATGGATGCGGCTTCAAATAATGGAGTTGATGAAATCCGTGAAATTCGTGATAAATCCACCTATGCACCTAGTTTGGCACGTTATAAGGTCTACATTATCGACGAGGTTCATATGCTGTCTACAGGAGCCTTTAATGCGCTTTTGAAGACTTTGGAAGAACCAACTCAGAATGTTGTCTTTATCTTGGCGACCACCGAATTGCACAAGATTCCAGCAACCATTTTATCGCGTGTCCAACGTTTTGAGTTTAAATCGATTAGAACGCAAGATATCAAGGAACATATTCATCATATTTTAGAAAAAGAAAATATCAGTTCTGAACCAGAGGCTGTGGAAATTATCGCTAGACGGGCTGAAGGTGGGATGAGGGATGCCTTGTCTATTTTGGATCAAGCCTTGAGTTTGACGCAAGGGAATGAGCTCACGACTGCCATCTCTGAGGAGATTACAGGTACTATTAGTTTATCAGCACTTGATGATTATGTAGCTGCCTTGTCCCAGCAGGATGTTCCAAAAGCGCTTGATTCTTTGAATCTTTTGTTTGAAAATGGCAAGAGCATGACTCGTTTGTGACGGATCTCTTGCAGTATTTGCGTGATCTACTGGTTGTTCAGACAGGTGGCGAAAATACTCATCATAGTTCAGTTTTTATGGACAATCTAGCTCTTTCCCAGGAAAGTCTCTTTGAAATGATTCATCTAGCGACAGTGAGTTTAGCAGATATGAAGGCTAGCTTGCAACCCAAGATTTATGCTGAGATGATGACCATTCGTTTAGCTGAGATTAAGCCTGAGCCAGCGCTTTCAGGAGCTGTTGAAAGTGAAATTTCTGCACTGAGACAGGAAGTCGCCCGTCTCAAACAAGAACTTGCCAATGTGGGCACAGCTCCTAAACAAGTTGCGCCAGTTCCTAGTCGTCCAGCCACTTCTAAGACTGTCTATCGAGTAGATCGTAATAAAGTTCAGTCTATCCTGCAAGAAGCTGTCGAAAATCCTGATTTAGCGCGACAAAACTTGATTCGCCTCCAGAATGCATGGGGAGAAGTGATCGAAAGCTTAGCTGGACCTGATAAAGCTCTTCTCGTAGGTTCTCAACCAGTTGCGGCCAATGAACACCATGCTATTTTAGCCTTTGAGTCTAATTTCAATGCTGGGCAAACCATGAAAAGGGACAATCTCAATACCATGTTTGGCAATATTCTTAGCCAAGCTGCTGGATTTTCACCTGAAATTCTGGCTATTTCCCTAGAGGAATGGAAAGGGGTTCGAGCAGCATTTTCAGCTAAAAACAAGTCTTCTCAAGTCGAGCAAGAGGTTGAAGAAGAGAGCCTGATTCCAGAAGGATTCGAATTTCTGGCTGATAAAGTCATGGTCGAAGAAGACTAAAAGTGGATTTCATGGTACAATAATCCTATGAATAGACAACAATTTATCATAATAGCATTATTCACGGCTGCTGAGACTTATTTTTTCAATGAATCTTTGATGACTGGTCGCTACGTTATGGCAGCCTTTTGGGCCATTCTACTCTTTCGAAATTTTAGATTAAGTTACGTGATGGGAAAAATCGTAGATGCTATTGATCAACACTTAAACCGCAAGGATTAGCCCCCCAGCTTCTAGACAAAATCAAAGCCTTTTAGGCTTTTTTTTGTTATACTAGTAGAGTATATTTATTGACCTTTTGTCCTATTTTTTAGGGATTGTAAGCAATTTCCTAAAGTATTGAGCAAAATGTTTGAAAAAGAAAGGAATTATCATGTCAGTATTAGAGATCAAAGATCTTCACGTTGAGATTGAAGGAAAAGAAATTTTGAAAGGAGTCAATCTGACTCTGAAACAGGAGAAATCGCAGCTATCATGGGACCAAATGGTACTGGTAAATCAACTCTTTCTGCCGCTATCATGGGGAATCCTAACTACGAAGTTACCAAAGGTGAAGTCTTGTTTGATGGCGTAAACATCCTTGAATTGGAAGTGGACGAACGCGCGCGTATGGGACTTTTCCTTGCCATGCAGTACCCATCAGAAATTCCAGGAATTACCAATGCTGAGTTTCTTCGTGCAGCTATGAATGCTGGTAAAGAAGATGACGAGAAGATTTCAGTTCGTGAGTTTATCACTAAACTAGACGAGAAAATGGAATTGCTCAACATGAAAGAAGAAATGGCTGAGCGCTACCTCAACGAAGGTTTCTCTGGTGGTGAGAAAAAACGTAATGAAATTCTTCAACTCTTGATGTTGGAACCAACATTTGCCCTTTTGGATGAGATTGACTCAGGTCTTGATATTGACGCCCTTAAAGTTGTATCGAAAGGTGTCAATGCTATGCGTGGTGAAGGCTTTGGTGCTATGATCATCACTCACTACCAACGTCTTTTGAACTACATCACACCAGACGTGGTACACGTGATGATGGAAGGTCGTGTTGTCCTTTCTGGAGGTCCAGAATTGGCAGCCCGTTTGGAACGTGAAGGATACGCAAAACTAGCTGAAGAACTTGGCTACGACTACAAGGAAGAATTGTAATTCCCTCGTATCTTTTAGGAGAAGTAAATGACTAAAGAAACTATTAAACTTTTTTCAGAAATGCACGCTGAACCAAGCTGGTTGTCCGACCTCCGCCAAAAAGCTTTTGATAAGATTGAGAGTTTGGAATTACCAGTCATTGAGCGTGTGAAATTTCACCGTTGGAATCTGGGTGATGGAACGATTACAGAAAGTGAACCATCAGCAAATGTTCCAGATTTTACAGCTCTAGACAATCACTTGAAATTGGTTCAAGTAGGAACCCAAACTGTTTGAACAAATTCCAGTTGAGTTAGCTGAACAGGGTGTTGTTTTCACAGACTTCCACTCAGCTTTAGAAGAAATTCCAGAACTCGTAGAAGAATTCTTCATGTCGTCCGTTAAATACGATGATGACAAGTTGGCAGCTTACCATACAGCATATTTTAATAGTGGTGCTGTTCTCTATATTCCTGATAATGTTGAGATTACAGAGCCAATCGAAGGAATTTTCTACCAAGACAGCGATAGCGATGTACCGTTTAACAAGCATATTCTGATTATTGCTGGTAAGAACAGTAAAATCAGTTACCTTGAACGTTTGGAATCTCGTGGTGAAGGTAGTGCCAAAGCAACTGCCAATATTACAGTCGAAGTCATCGCTCGTTCTGGTGCTCAAGTGAAATTTGCAGCTATCGACCGCCTAGGCGAAAATGTGACTGCCTACATTAGCCGTCGTGGTAAACTAGGCAACGATGCAAGCATTGACTGGGCAATCGGTGTTATGAATGAAGGAAACGTCGTTGCTGACTTTGATAGTGACTTGTTTGGAAGTGGTAGCCATGCAGACCTTAAAGTGGTAGCTCTTTCAAGTGGCCGTCAGGTGCAAGGGATTGATACGCGTGTAACCAACTATGGTTGCAACTCTATCGGAAATATCCTGCAACATGGGGTTATTCTTGAAAAAGCAACTTTAACTTTCAACGGTATTGGCCACATCATCAAGGGTGCTAAGGGAGCAGATGCGCAACAAGAAAGCCGAGTTCTTATGCTTTCAGACCAAGCACGTTCAGATGCCAACCCAATTCTTTTGATTGATGAAAATGATGTTACTGCAGGTCACGCGGCTTCTATCGGTCAGGTGGATCCAGAAGACATGTACTACCTTATGAGCCGTGGCTTGGACAAAGCAACAGCAGAACGCTTGGTTGTACGTGGTTTCCTTGGTTCCGTAATCGTTGAGATTCCAGTCAAGGAAGTTCGTGATGAAATGATTGCAACTGTCGAAGAAAAATTGTCAAAACGCTAAGGGGAAACCGATGTTAGATGTAGAAGCAATTCGTAAGGATTTTCCGATTTTAGACCAGATTGTCAACGATGAACCTCTGGTCTATCTGGACAATGCTGCGACGACACAAAAACCACTAGCAGTTCTTGAAACTATTAACCGCTACTATGAGAAGGACAATGCCAATGTTCATCGTGGTGTCCATACCTTGGCAGAACGAGCGACAGCTTCCTATGAGGGAGCTCGTGAAACCATTCGTAAGTTTATCAATGCAGGATCTACAAAGGAAGTACTCTTTACCAGAGGTACGACAACCAGTCTTAACTGGGTAGCACGTTATGCTGAAGAAATCTTGACTGAGGGAGACCAGGTCTTGATTTCCGTCATGGAACACCATTCCAACATCATTCCTTGGCAGGAGGTCTGTCGCAAAACTGGAGCGGAGCTTGTTTATGTCTATCTAAGGGATGGAGCCTTGGACATGGATGATTTGCGGGCCAAATTGACAGACAAGGTTAAGTTCGTCTCGCTGGCTCATGCTTCAAATGTTCTTGGAGCGGTCAATCCTATCAAAGAAATCACTCAAATGGCTCATCAAGTTGGAGCTATCATGGTGGTGGATGGTGCTCAATCTACGCCTCATATGAATATTGATGTGCAGCACTTGGATGTGGACTTCTTTGCCTTTTCAGGTCACAAGATGGCTGGTCCAACTGGTATCGGTGTTCTTTATGGTAAAGAAAAGTATCTGGAACAAATGTCACCAGTAGAATTTGGCGGTGAAATGATTGATTTCGTCTATGAGCAGTCTGCTAGTTGGAAGGAATTGCCTTGGAAATTCGAGGCTGGAACTCCTAACATGGCTGGTGCAATCGGGCTTGCTGCTGCAGTGGATTATCTTGAAAAGATTGGTATGGATGCCATTGAAGCTCATGAACAGGAATTGATAGCCTACGTCTATCCAAAACTGCAGGCAATTGAAGGCTTGACTATTTATGGTTCTCAGGACTTGTCTAAACGTTCAGGTGTCATTGCCTTTAACTTAGGGGATCTTCATCCTCACGATCTTGCGACGGCTCTGGATTATGAAGGAGTAGCAGTTCGTGCGGGACATCACTGTGCCCAACCCTTGCTTCAGTATCTGGAAGTTCCAGCAACAGCTCGTGCAAGTTTTTATATCTATAATACCAAGGATGATTGCGACAAGTTGGTCGATGCCCTACAAAAGACAAAGGAGTTTTTCAATGGCACTTTCTAAACTAGATAGCCTTTATATGGCAGTGGTAGCGGACCATTCGAAAAATCCACATCACCAAGGGAAGTTAGAAGACGCTGAACAAATCAGTCTCAATAATCCAACCTGTGGTGATGTTATCAACCTATCTGTCAAGTTTGATGCAGAAAATCGTTTGGAAGATATTGCTTTTCTAAATTCAGGATGTACCATCTCAACTGCCTCTGCTAGTATGATGACAGATGCCGTTTTAGGAAAAACCAAACAAGAAATTTTAGAACTTGCGACTATTTTTTCTGAAATGGTTCAAGGACAAAAAGATGACAGACAAGATAGTCTTGGAGACGCTGCTTTCTTGTCAGGTGTTGCCAAATTCCCTCAACGAATCAAGTGTGCAACCCTAGCTTGGAACGCTCTTAAGAAGACAATTGAGAATCAAGATAACGAGTAAGATAAGTTACTTTTGTCTTATAAATCATTAGAAATGAAGAATGAAAGAAAGGATATTATGGCTGAAGAAAGAGTAGAACCAAACCAATTGATCTTGGTGAATATAAATTTGGTTTCCATGATGATGTAGAGCCTGTCCTATCGACAGGAAAAGGACTCAACGAAGGTGTTATTCGTGAATTATCTGCTGCCAAGGGTGAACCAGAGTGGATGTTAGAATTCCGTTTGAAGTCTTATGAAACCTTCAAAAAAATGCCCATGCAGACTTGGGGAGCAGACTTGTCAGAGATTGACTTTGATGACTTGATCTATTACCAAAAACCATCTGATAAACCTGCCCGTTCTTGGGATGATGTACCTGAAAAGATCAAAGAAACCTTTGAACGTATCGGAATTCCAGAAGCTGAACGTGCTTATCTAGCAGGGGCTTCTGCCCAGTACGAATCAGAAGTGGTATACCATAACATGAAGGAAGAGTTTGAGAAGTTAGGAATTATCTTTACAGATACAGATTCTGCCCTCAAGGAATACCCAGATTTGTTTAAACAATACTTCGCTAAGCTTGTACCTCCGACTGATAACAAGTTGGCAGCCCTTAACTCAGCAGTATGGTCTGGTGGAACTTTTATCTACGTACCAAAAGGAGTCAAGGTAGATATTCCACTTCAAACATACTTCCGTATCAACAATGAAAATACTGGTCAGTTTGAACGTACCTTAATTATCGTTGATGAAGGAGCAAGTGTCCACTACGTAGAAGGATGTACAGCACCAACTTATTCAAGTAACAGCTTGCACGCTGCCATTGTAGAAATCTTTGCCTTAGACGGAGCTTATATGCGTTATACGACTATCCAAAACTGGTCTGATAACGTCTATAACTTGGTAACCAAACGTGCCAAAGCTTTGAAAGATGCGACTGTTGAGTGGATCGATGGAAACTTGGGTGCCAAAACGACTATGAAATACCCATCTGTTTACCTAGATGGAGAAGGAGCGCGTGGTACCATGCTTTCGATTGCCTTTGCTAATGCAGGGCAACACCAAGATACGGGTGCCAAGATGATCCACAATGCTCCACATACCAGCTCGTCTATCGTGTCTAAATCCATCGCTAAAGGCGGTGGTAAGGTAGACTATCGTGGACAAGTAACTTTTAACAAAAACTCTAAGAAATCTGTTTCCCACATTGAGTGTGACACCATTATCATGGATGACTTGTCAGCGTCAGATACCATTCCATTTAATGAAATCCATAACTCGCAAGTTGCTTTGGAGCACGAAGCCAAGGTATCTAAGATTTCAGAAGAACAACTCTACTACCTCATGAGCCGTGGCTTGTCAGAATCTGAGGCAACTGAGATGATTGTCATGGGATTTGTGGAGCCCTTCACAAAAGAACTTCCAATGGAATACGCAGTTGAGCTGAATCGCTTGATTAGCTATGAAATGGAAGGTTCAGTTGGGTAAGAATATGCAAAATCTGAACAGGAAGTTTTCCTGTTCAGAATTTTTTCAAAAAAGAACCTAATAAATATTCACAAAAATACTTTTATATGGTAAAATAAAACAATTACATTTAGTGGAGATGAAGTATGAATATTTTTAGAACCAAGGATGTTAGTCTGAGACAGACAGAGATGCATCGCCATTTGAAATTGTGGGATTTGATTCTTCTAGGGATTGGTGCCATGGTGGGGACAGGGATTTTCACCATTACAGGAACAGCAGCGGCTACCCTAGCTGGTCCATCACTAGTGATTTCCATTGTGATTTCTGCCCTGTGTGTTTCTCTATCAGCCCTCTTTTTCGCAGAATTTGCCTCTCGTGTGCCTGCAACTGGTGGTGCTTATAGTTACCTCTATGCCATTTTAGGAGAATTGCCAGCCTGGATTGCTGGCTGGTTGACCATCATGGAATTCATGACGGCTGTTTCAGGTGTGGCGTCTGGCTGGGCAGCTTACTTTAAGGGATTGCTCAGTAATTATGGTATCTCCATGCCCCAAGCCTTGAATGGAACCTTTAACCCTAAACAGGGAACCTATATCGATCTTCTGCCTATTTTAGTACTTACCTTGGTAACGGGATTGGTTTTGTTAAATTCCAAGGCAGCCTTACGCTTTAATTCGCTTCTAGTGGTCTTGAAATTCTCAGCTCTCGCATTATTTATCCTAGTTGGTATTTGGTACATCAAGCCTGAAAATTGGTCGAATTTTGCTCCTTTTGGTTTTGGTCAGCTTTATGGAGGAAGTACTGGGATTATGGCAGGAGCCTCTTTGATGTTCTTTGGTTTTCTCGGTTTTGAGTCTATTTCCATGGCAGTTGATGAAATTCAAAGTCCGCAAAAAAATATTCCCCGCGGAATCGTGCTTTCTCTGACAATCGTCACTATTCTCTATGCCTTGGTAACAATAGTATTGACTGGGATTGTTCACTATAGCCAACTCAATGTGGATGATGCAGTGGCCTTTCATTGCGTAGTATCGGAATTGGCTGGGCAGCCAACTATGTTTCACTGGTAGCCATTCTAACCCTGATAACCGTATGTATTTCCATGACCTACGCTCTTTCTCGAATGGTTTACAGCTTAGCACGTGATGGTCTATTACCTCGAAGTTTTAAACAGCTAAGTAAAACTAGCCGGGTTCCAAAGAATGCGACCATCTTAACAGGAGTTGCTTCAGCCATTGCAGCAGGAGTCTTTCCGCTAGCCAGTATCGCTGCCTTTTTAAATATCTGTACACTAGCCTATCTAATTCTACTTGCCTACGGTATTATCAAGCTCAGAAAGGATAAGGGCATGCCAAAAGAAGGAGAATTCAAAACTCCTTTAGTGCCGCTTTTGCCGATCCTTTCCATTCTTATCTGTCTTTCCTTTATGCTTCAGTATACCAAGGAAACATGGATTGCCTTTGGACTTGCTTTGTTGGTTGGACTAGTGATTTACTTTACTTATGGCTATCGTCACTCTACACTTTCTGAAGAAAAATAAAAGCTGGGAATTCCCAGCTTTTTTAATCTTTTACATAAGTAAATCCCTCACCCAGAATTTCATGAGCCTCAGTGATGGTGATAAAGGCTTGAGGATCGATTTGGTGAATCATATCCTTCATTTTAACGATTTCATTTCGACCGACGATACAGTAGATAATTTTTAAATCCTTTTTGCTGTAGTAGCCTTGACCAGATATAAAGGTTACGCCACGTCCGAGTTCATCGTTAATTTTCTCGGCTAACTGATCTGGAAATTGAGTTATAATCATAAATCCTTTACCAGCATAACCTCCTTCACCGATCAGGTCGATAACACGAGCGATGATAAAGTCAAATAAGAGAGTATAAGTCACTAGGCGCAAATCTTGGAAGATAATCAAAATCAACATTAGAATAATGAAATCAAGCGAGAAAAGCAATTTTCCAATTGAAATATTGGTGTATTTGTTGAGGATGCGAGCAACAATATCTGATCCACCTGTTGTACCACCAGCATTAAAGATGATTCCCAAACCAACTCCCAGTAAAACACCAGAAACTAAAGAGACGATAATGAGATCGCCTTGCAAGTCAAATTGTAAAGGAATTCGTTCAAAGACAGCAAGCCAGATCGAGAGGGAAATGGTTCCCAAAAGACTGGAGTAGAGAGTCTTAGAACCAAATATTTTCCAGGCTAGGATAAATAAAGGAATATTTATCAAGAGGTTCATCAATGAGACTGGAATTTTAAAGAGATAGAAGGTAATCAATGTGATACCAGTTGCTCCGCCTTCAAATAAATGGTGAGGAACTACAAAATAGGTGAGACCAAAGGCATAAATAGCTGCCCCAAGTATGATAGTAATAATAGGCTGAACTTTTCGGATCATGACTTTCCCTCGCTTTTCTATAGATAGATTATACCAAAATTCCAAGCTTTTTCATTGGATTCATTATGATTTTTTAACAATTTTTTGATATAATAAAAGTGATAAATCCCTATCTTATTGAGAAGAATAGAAAGATTGAAGATATGACACAAGTAAAAATTGTAACTGATTCCTCTGTTACTATTGAACCAGAAGTAGTTAAAGAATTAAATATCACCGTTGTTCCTTTATCTGTGATGATTGATGGTATCCTTTATTCTGATGCAGATTTGAAAGAGGGAGAATTCCTTCATCTTATGCAAGAGAGTAAAAATCTGCCTAAAACTAGTCAGCCTCCAGTGGGAGTATTTGCTGAAGTCTTTGAAGAACTAGGTAAAGACGGCAGTCAGATACTCGCTATTCACATGTCCCATGCCTTGTCTGGAACCGTTGAAGCTGCTCGCCAAGGGGCAAGTCTCTCAACTGCTGATGTGACCGTTATTGATAGTTCTTTTACAGATCAGGCGATGAAGTTTCAAGTTGTTGAAGCTGCTAAACTTGCCCAAGAAGGCAAAGATTTAGAAACCATCTTGGCATGTGTGGAAGAGGTCAAGAAACATACTGAACTCTATATCGGTGTTTCAACATTAGAAAACCTAGTTAAGGGTGGACGTATTGGGCGTGTGACAGGCTTGATCAGTTCTCTGCTAAATATTCGTGTCGTCATGCAAATGAAGGAGCATGAACTGCAACCTATCGTAAAAGGGCGTGGTTCGAAAACTTTCAAAAAATGGCTTGACGAGTTGGCTGAGACCCTTTCTCATAAATCCGTTGCGGAAATTGGAATTTCCTACGCTGGTACTAATGAATGGGCCAATGAGATGAAAAGTGTTTTACAAACTTATGTCGAAAAACCGATCTCAGTACTGGAAACAGGCTCCATCATTCAAACCCACACAGGTGAAAATGCGTGGGCTATCTTAGTTCGATATCATTCCTAAAAAAATAGAGAAAAATCGTTAGAAATAGCGTTTTTGACTTGACCTGTGGGCAATTTTAGGATATGATTATATTTGTTAATTAGAAATTATTTGGAGGAATTATTAACATGGCAAACAAACAAGATTTGATCGCTAAAGTAGCAGAAGCTACAGAATTGACTAAGAAAGATTCAGCAGCAGCAGTTGATGCTGTATTTGCAGCAGTAACTGAATACCTTGCAGCTGGTGAAAAAGTTCAATTGATCGGTTTTGGTAACTTTGAAGTTCGTGAGCGTGCTGCACGTAAAGGTCGCAACCCACAAACTGGTAAAGAAATCAAAATCGCAGCTTCTAAAGTTCCAGCATTCAAAGCTGGTAAAGCTCTTAAAGACGCTGTTAAATAATGAATTTTTAAAAAGCCTATTGTATCAAGCTTTCTAGCTTGGTCGATAGGCTTTTTTGTTTTGGAAAATATGATTTTATCATTCTGTGCAAAAAGAAAAAGGCTCCCATGAAATGAGAACCTTCTTTTAATTAGTTTTTAGAAGCTGCTTGGAAATCAGGGTTTTTCCATGCTTCATCAATGATTGCTTGCAATTCTTTAGCAGATGCTTGCATTTTTTGAGTTTCCGCATCGTTCAATGGGATGTTTACTGGACGAACGATACCGTGTGCACCAACAACAGCTGGTTGACCGATAAAGACATCTTTCACACCGTATTGACCTTCTTGGAATACAGAAAGTGGAAGTACTGCATTTTCGTCATCAAGGATTGCTTTTGTGATACGAGCAAGTGCTACTGCGATACCGTAGTATGTAGCTCCTTTTTTGTTGATGATTGTGTAAGCAGCATCACGAACACCTTCGAACAATTCAATCAATTCAGCTTCTTGAACGTTTTGAGTGTCTTTAAGGAATTCTTCAAGGTTTACACCAGCGATATTTGCATGTGACCAAACAGCGAATTCAGAGTCTCCGTGTTCACCCATGATGTAGGCGTGAACTGAACGAGCATCAACATCCAATTTTTCAGCAAGTGCTTGACGGAAACGAGCTGAGTCAAGTGAAGTACCTGAACCGATAACACGTTCTTTAGGGAATCCAGAGAATTTCCAAGTTGAGTAAGTCAAAACGTCAACTGGGTTAGCAGCAACAAGGAAGATACCATCAAAACCTGATTCAACAACTTGTGTTACGATTGATTTGTTGATAGCCAAGTTTTTACCTACAAGGTCAAGACGAGTTTCACCTGGTTTTTGAGGAGCACCTGCAGTGATAACAACAAGGTCAGCGTCTGCACAGTCAGAGTATTGAGCAGCGTAGATTTTTTTAGGTGAAGTGAAGGCAAGGGCGTGACTAAGGTCAAGCGCATCACCAACAGCTTTTTCGTGTAATTGTGGAATTTCGATAATTCCAAGCTCTTGTGCAATTCCTTGGTTAACAAGTGCGAAAGCGTAAGATGAACCTACGGCACCGTCACCAACAAGGATCACTTTTTTGTGTTGTTTAGTTGAAGTCATTATCTAAACATCTCCTTCATTTTTTTAAGGGGAATCCCCAGACACTTTCATTCTATCACTTTTAAAAAGCTTTGTCACGAATATTCTATTCGGTTATCGATGTAAACGTTTTAGTAGTTTCAGAAGCCTGAAATAAAGGACATTTTATGGTATAATATATCTAATTACTAATAGTGAAATGAGGCATTTATTAATGCAGGATAAAAATTTAGTGAATGTCAATCTGACAAAGGAGATGAAGACCAGCTTTATCGATTACGCCATGAGTGTTATCGTAGCGCGTGCTCTTCCTGATGTTCGAGATGGCTTGAAGCCTGTTCACCGCCGTATTCTTTACGGAATGAATGAACTAGGTGTTACTCCAGACAAACCTCATAAAAAATCAGCCCGTATCACAGGGGATGTTATGGGTAAATACCACCCACACGGGGATTCCTCTATTTACGAAGCCATGGTCCGTATGGCTCAGTGGTGGAGCTACCGTTACATGCTTGTCGATGGGCATGGGAACTTTGGTTCCATGGATGGAGACGGTGCTGCCGCGCAGCGGTATACTGAGGCACGTATGAGCAAGATTGCTCTTGAAATGCTTCGTGATATCAATAAAAATACAGTTGATTTTGTAGATAACTACGATGCCAATGAACGTGAACCCTTGGTATTGCCAGCCCGTTTTCCAAACCTTTTGGTCAATGGGGCGACTGGGATTGCTGTTGGGATGGCTACCAATATTCCTCCTCACAACCTGGGTGAAACCATTGATGCCGTCAAGCTCGTCATGGACAATCCAGATGTGACTACTAAGGACTTGATGGAAGTCTTGCCTGGTCCAGATTTTCCAACTGGTGCCCTTGTTATGGGGAAATCAGGTATTCATAAGGCCTACGAGACTGGTAAAGGCTCCATTGTTCTTCGTTCTCGTACTGAAATCGAAGAAACTAAGACTGGCCGCGAACGAATTGTTGTAACGGAATTTCCATACATGGTCAACAAAACCAAGGTCCATGAACATATTGTTCGTTTGGTTCAGGAAAAACGAATTGAGGGCATTACAGCTGTACGTGATGAGTCCAACCGTGAAGGGGTTCGCTTTGTGATAGAGGTCAAACGCGATGCGTCTGCGAATGTTATCCTTAACAACCTCTTCAAGATGACCCAGATGCAAACCAATTTTGGTTTCAATATGTTGGCGATTCAGAATGGCGTACCGAAGATCTTGTCCCTTCGTCAAATCTTGGATGCTTATATCGAGCACCAAAAAGAAGTGGTTGTTCGCCGTACCCGTTTTGACAAGGAAAGCAGAAGCGCGTGCGCACATCTTAGAAGGTCTTTTAATCGCACTTGACCATATTGATGAAGTGATTCGTATCATCCGTGCTAGTGAAACGGATGCGGAAGCGCAAGCTGAGTTGATGAGCAAGTTCAGGCTTTCTGAACGTCAAAGTCAGGCTATCCTTGATATGCGTCTTCGTCGTTTGACAGGATTGGAACGAGATAAGATTCAGTCAGAGTATGATGAATTGATTGCCTTGATTGCAGATTTGGCAGATATTCTTGTCAAGCCTGAGCGCGTGGCTCAAATCATCAAAGAGGAATTGGACGAAGTCAAACGCAAGTTTGGTGACAAACGTCGTACCGAGTTGATGGTCGGAGAGGTCTTAACCCTTGAAGATGAGGACTTGATTGAAGAGACAGATGTTTTGATTACCCTTTCTAATAAGGGCTACATCAAACGTCTGGACCAAGGTGAGTTCACTGCTCAAAAACGTGGTGGTCGTGGAGTCCAAGGTACGGGAGTTAAGGATGATGACTTTGTGCGTGAGTTGGTGTCAACCAGCACCCATGATCATTTGCTCTTCTTTACCAATAAAGGACGAGTATACCGACTAAAAGGTTATGAAATCCCTGAATATGGTCGTACAGCCAAAGGATTGCCGGTTGTCAATCTTTTGAAGTTGGACGAGGGTGAGAGCATTCAGACCATTATCAACGTTGAGTCTGAACGTAGTGATGATGCCTATCTCTTCTTTACAACTCGTCACGGAATCGTGAAGAGAACCAGCGTCAAAGAATTTGCCAATATTCGTCAAAATGGACTCAAGGCTTTGAATCTTAAGGATGAGGACGAATTGATTAATGTTCTATTGACAGAAGAAGACACAGATATTATCATTGGTACTAAGTTTGGTTATGCTGTTCGCTTTAATCAGTCAGCCGTTCGTGGCATGAGCCGTATCGCGACTGGTGTTCGAGGGGTCAATCTTCGTGAAGGTGATACAGTAGTTGGCGCAAGTGTTATTACTGACCAGGATGAGGTCCTTATCATCACTGAAAAAGGATACGGTAAACGTACACTTGCTACTGAATATCCTACTAAATGTCGTGGTGGTAAAGGGATGAAGACAGCCAATGTTGCTGAGAAGAATGGTCCTCTTGCAGGTCTCCTCACTGTTAAAGGGGATGAAGACCTGATGATTATCACGGATACAGGTGTCATGATTCGAACAAATGTTGCCAATATTTCACAAACAGGACGCTCAACGATGGGAGTTAAGGTGATGCGTCTAGACCAAGATGCCAAGATTGTGACCTTTACAACGGTTGCTGCAGCAGAAAAAGAAGAAGTTAGGACTGAAATTGAAACAGAGAGTGAAGTATAATGTCTGAAAAAGATAGTAAAAAGAAAAAAAAGAAACGCAGGAATCTGCTGACCAATATCTTAGCAGTCTTTCTCATCCTCTTGTCCTTGGTCTTGATTTTTAATGCTCAAATTCGTGATATCTTTATGGTTTGGAATACCAATAAATATCAAGTCAGTCAGGTGACTAAGGAAAGGATTGAGGAAAATAAAGAGACAGAGGGAAATTTCGATTTTGATTCTGTCAAATCCATTTCATCGGAAGCGGTGTTAGCTGCCCAGTGGGATGCTCAGCAACTTCCAGTTATCGGAGGGATTGCCATTCCTGAAGTAGAGATTAACCTGCCTATTTTTAAAGGTTTGGATAATGTAAACTTGTTCTACGGAGCAGGAACCATGAAAGCAAATCAGAAAATGGGGGAAGGCAACTATTCTCTAGCTAGTCACCATATCTTTACTGCTGAAAATGCAAGTCAAATGCTCTTCTCACCTTTGGTCAATGCCAAAGCGGGGATGAAAAATCTATCTGACTGATAAAGATAAAGTATACACCTATGAGATTCGTGAAGTGAAGCACGTAACCCCCGATCGGGTAGATGAAATCGAGGATCGTGAAGGAGTTAAGGAGATTACGCTGGTAACTTGTGTGGACTATAATGCGACAGAGCGGATTATTGTTAAAGGTGATTTTAAAGAAGTTAAAGCTTATTCTGAAACATCTGATGATATCCTAAGCGCCTTTAATCAGCCATATAAACAACGTTATTAACCTCAAAAACCAGTGAATTGTATTTTTCACTGGTTTTTGTCAGATAGAACCGTCGGTCAAAGGAGAATAATGCATGTTCGAATATCTTTGGATTGGAATGAAAACGTTGTGGAAAAATCCTGTCTTTAGTTTTTCCATTTATTTATTGGCAGCTATTCTTTTACTAATCCTTTGGCGTCGTTTTATAATTGTCCGTCGTAGTGGTGGAAACTTTTTCTCCCCATTTCATATCGCCAAAGGCAGGTTTTATATCCATAATGCCTATGTGTTTTCAAAGCGAATCATCCCTCTGAATGACATCAGAAGGATTGATGTCAAATGTGTTCAAAGTATCAAATTGAATGGGGCAAGGTATCATGTGTGTATTGAACAGAAAGACAGAAAGCCCCTATCGTTTTTCTGTGGCAAATCAAAACAGAATGATCTCCTTGTGAAGAATCTAAAGAATGAAACTAAAAACTACCATATTAGAATTGTAATAGATGGATAAGTGTTTAGTTTAAGAAAGGAATGATCATGGATAAACTACAAGAAGTCAGACAAAATGAACAGTTAAGGGCCTTACTGATGATCGAGTGTGATATTTATTTTTATGACAATGTAAGTGAAGTCCAGTTTTCAGGGAACAATGAGGAATACTCTCTTGCCTGTAGGGCATTTGCTCAAGACGGTAGTGGGGGCGAATATGTTTTTCTCGAAGATAATAGCATAGGCTTTATCGGAAGTGAGGGTCAAGTGGGGAGAGTAGCAGAAAGTCTGGATGACTTACTGACATTCCTACTTCATGCAGGTTGTATTTCGGATTTTAATTGTCGGTATCTTTATCAGAACACAGACTTATTGAAAGCATTTTGTAAAGGTTATGTGTCTAAAATACGAGAAAGCTATCAGATTAAGCAGGAAGATTGGGATCAGATACGAGGAAATATGGATCAAAAACTATCACTTGATTTCAACTCTGAAAAACTAGAAGAAGTAGCCATGACATTTTACCGAGCAGCGACAAGGGAGCCTGTATTTTCCTGTAAGTATATCGATGGGGAAGAAGAGTATACCTGCGATCCAGTCTTGTCAGACATTGTAGGATTGTGGACGACAGAACTTGTAGGTATGAGTAGAGAAGAAATCGAAAACTATAAAATTTGATAATGTAAGATGATCATTCAGCTTTAATGGTATTTTTTCAATGTGAGAGGAAGCTGGTCAGTAGGTTGAAAGATCTATCGTATGATATTCTTGGGAGAAATTACCAATATGGCTGGACATGGAATCTTCATAGGAAAATCGGGGAAGTGTTATTTTGGATACCATATTCCACATTTTAGAGAACTAGGTGAAGATGAGGTATAGAGCTTTCGCAGTAGGAAAAATAGATGAGGAGTTGATAATGAATAATCAGATTGACTTGGTACTTCCAAACCTATACGCAGAATTCTTGAGCAAAATCGACAAAGCAGGAGACTTTGTCATAGAGAATACAGGTATTACCTTATATTCGAGGTTAGATTTGCTAGAAAGAAACTCCACCTACCAAATAGAAGAGTGGGAACCCGATTTTTTCCTGATTGGGCAAGATGGAGATGTCGCATTTTTTATAAAGAAAGATTCTGACGACACTATTTATATGAATGATTTGGGGGCATTAGGTTCACTGGAAATGAAACCTGTAGCTTCAAATATTTCCGAGTTTGTGGAACAAGCAAGTGAGTATGATGATATCTTTTAATCATTGCAAGCATATTTGGAGAGTGAAAAATGAATTTTGATGAGAGTTTGCAGCAATATACTTATGAGTATGAAGGAGTGATCTTTGTTTGGGACGAGGAGCCTGATTGTGGATTTATGGATAAAGTTCAGTTGTTAGCAAAAAATTATCGGAAAAATATCAATAGAATCATCAACTTCATGCTAGCCGATCTTAAGGAAATGTATGGAGATGTCAGTGAGGAAGATGTGAAGAACAAGCTGGGGAAACCTATCATTGACTACAATCAAGGAACAGTTAGTTATTGTGAGCAAACCTTCGATGACTGGCATCTATTTGAGTTTGAATTTTTAGATGATCAATTTGAAAAGTTGAAGTGTTTTTTTCTGTTAATGGATAAAGGAGAGATTTATGGAATTCCCAATACCTTGATTTTTCTTTGTAGAAAACGGATACAAGAAAGGCTTTTTCAAAATGCGTGTTTTATGTTATAATATTCACAAATAAAAAGTTTTAGGAGTTTTTTATGGTCTCTTCAGAATTTATCTCAAAGATTGAATTTGCTTGTAAGAAGAAAGAAAGTCTTTATAGCCAAAGCAAATTCAAATATGCGATTCGTTCTATGTTTGCAGGTGCCTTTCTAACATTTAGTACGGCTGCGGGTGCAGTTGGAGCTGACTTGATTAATAAAATAGCGCCAGGTAGCGGACGTTTCCTTTTCCCATTTGTTTTTGCTTGGGGATTGGCCTACATTGTTTTCTTGAATGCTGAGTTGGTAACTTCAAACATGATGTTCTTGACAGCTGGCAGTTTCTTGAAAAAAATCTCTTGGAGAAAAACAGCTGAGATTTTACTATACTGTACCTTGTTCAACCTCATCGGAGCTTTGATAGCAGGTTGGGGCTTTGCCCACTCAGCAGCCTATGCAAATCTGACTCATGATAGTTTCATCTCAGGGGTTGTAGAGATGAAGTTAAGCCGTTCCAATGAGCTAGTCTTGCTTGAAGGTATTTTAGCAAATATTTTTGTAAATATTGCCATTCTTTCATTCGTTTTGGTGAAAGACGGTGGAGCCAAACTTTGGCTTGTTTTATCAGCAATTTACATGTTTGTATTCTTAACAAACGAACACATTGCTGCGAACTTTGCGTCATTTGCGATTGTTAAGTTCAGTGTTGCTGCAGATTCTATTGCTAACTTTGACATTCCTAATATCCTTCGTCACTGGGGTGTGACCTTTATTGGGAACTTCATTGGAGGAGGCCTCTTGATGGGCTTACCATACGCCTTCCTCAATAAAAACGAAGATACTTATGTCGATTAAAGAAATGAGCACGAGTCAATCGTGCTTTTTTGTTTGAGGTGTAATACTAGTCATAGTTGTTCCTTATATCAAAATATAGAAAAACGGTATTGGTAAAGACTGGCCCAAGATGATACAATATCCGTAATGAAGCTATTTGGAGGTCGTGAAATGACTCGTGAATTTAAATTTGAAACTCTACAATTACATGCTGGGCAGGTGGTTGATCCAGCTACCAAGTCTCGTGCAGTGCCGATTTATCAGACAACATCCTTTGTATTTGATGACACGCAGGAAGGGGCGGATCTGTTTGCCTTGAGAAAACCAGGCAATATCTATACTCGTATCACCAATCCTACAACAGCAGCCTTTGAGGAAAGAATCGCTGCTCTTGAAGGTGGTGTTGGAGCACTAGCGACAGCATCAGGTATGGCTGCTGTAACCTACACTATTTTGGCGCTTGCTCACGCTGGTGACCATGTTGTGGCTGCGTCAACTATTTACGGTGGGACCTTCAACCTCTTGAAAGAAACCCTTCCTCGTTATGGGATCACAACAACATTTGTAGATGTAGATAATTTGGAGGAAGTAGAAGCAGCTATCGGTGACAATACTAAGCTTGTCTTGATTGAAACCTTGGGCAACCCCTTGATTAACATTCCTGACCTGGAAAAATTGGCAGAGATTGCTCATAAACATCAAATTCCACTTGTTTCTGACAATACTTTTGCAACTCCTTACCTGATCAATGTCTTCTCTCACGGTGTAGATATTGCTGTTCACTCAGCAACTAAGTTCATCGGTGGTCATGGTACGACTATTGGCGGTGTTATAGTGGATAGTGGTCGTTTTGATTGGGAAGCTTCAGGGAAATTTCCTCAATTTGTAGAGGAAGATCCTAGCTACCACAACTTGAGCTATACTCGTGATGTTGGTGCAGCAGCCTTTATCATCGCTGTTCGTGTTCAATTGCTTCGTGATACAGGTGCAGCCTTGTCTCCATTTAATGCTTTCCTATTACTCCAAGGACTCGAAACGCTTTCGCTTCGTGTAGAACGCCATATTCAAAACACAGAGAAAATCGTTGATTTTCTTGTTAACCATCCTAAGGTTGAGAAAGTCAACTATCCTAAACTAACAGACAGTCCATATCATGCCTTGGCTGAGAAATACCTTCCTAAAGGTGTAGGTTCAATCTTTACCTTCCATGTCAAAGGTGGAGAAACAGAAGCCCGCAAGGTGATTGATAATCTAGAAATCTTTTCTGACCTTGCAAACGTAGCAGATGCCAAATCGCTTGTTGTCCATCCAGCAACAACCACTCACGGTCAATTGTCAGAAAAAGATCTAGAAGCAGCAGGTGTCACACCAAACCAAATCCGCTTGTCTATCGGTCTTGAAAATGTAGAGGATTTGATTGAAGATTTGCGTTTGGCCTTGGAAAAAATTTAAAGTAACAGATATAAACAGTGGGTTTCGACTCGCTGTTTTTGATTTTCCCTCAGGCATGATATAATGGTCACAGAAGTCTAGAAAGAGGAAAGTTATGAACGAAATCAAATGTCCCAACTGTGGGAAAGTCTTTACAGTAAATGAGAGCCAGTATGCCGAACTTTATCCCAAGTGAGAACGGCTGAGTTTGATAAGGAATTGCACGATCGCATGAAGCAGGAACTGGCCTTGGCTGAGCAGAAGGCTATGAATGAACAACAGACTAAACTGGCTCAAAAGGATCAAGAAATTGCGCAATTGCAGAGTCAAATCCAAAACTTTGATACGGAGAAAGAACTTGCCAAGAAAGAGGTTGAACAGACAAGCCACCAGGCCTTATTAGCAAAGGACAAGGAAGTACAGGTCTTGGAAAATCAATTGGCTACCTTGCGTTTAGAGCATGAAAATCAACTGCAAAAGACCCTTTCTGACCTTGAAAAAGAACGGGACCAGGTTAAAAATCAGCTCCTCTTGCAAGAAAAGGAAAATGAGTTATCTCTAGCTTCCCTCAAGCAAAATTACGAAGCCCAGCTCAAGGCGGCCAGTGAGCAGGTAGAATTTTACAAGAATTTCAAGGCTCAACAATCTACAAAAGCTATCGGTGAAAGTTTGGAACAGTATGCAGAGAGTGAGTTTAACAAGGTCCGAAGTTTTGCCTTTCCAAATGCTTACTTTGAGAAGGATAACAAGGTCTCTGCGCGTGGGTCTAAAGGCGACTTTATCTTCCGTGATTTTGATGAAAATTGTCTAGAATTCATTTCCATCATGTTTGAGATGAAGAATGAAGCGGACGGAACAGAGAAGAAGCACAAGAATTCCGATTTTTACAAAGAATTAGACAAGGACCGTCGGGAGAAGAACTGTGAGTATGCTGTTTTGGTGACCATGTTAGAGGCCGATAACGATTACTTTAACACAGGGATTGTTGACGTCAGTCACGAGTATGAAAAGATGTATGTGGTTCGTCCTCAATTCTTTATCCAGTTGATTGGACTCTTGCGTAATGCGGCGCTTAATTCCCTTAAATACAAGCAGGAGTTAGCGCTTGTTCGTGAGCAGAATATCGATATTACCCATTTTGAGGAAGACTTAGATGCCTTCAAAGTAGCTTTTGCCAAAAACTACAACTCAGCTTCGACCAACTTTGGCAAAGCTATCGATGAAATTGATAAAGCAATTAGGCGTATGGAAGAAGTCAAGAAGTTCCTGACAACATCCGAAAACCAACTCCGCCTCGCTAATAACAAATTGGAAGATGTTTCGGTTAAAAAATTGACCCGAAAAAATCCAACCATGAAAGCGAAGTTTGAAGCGTTGAAGGGGGGAGTAAGAAAGCAGTGGAAAATGAATTATTAGTGTTGAATGCAGAAGAAGTATATGAGTCTGAAAATTTAAACTACGATGAGTTAGAAGAACTACTGGAACAACAATTTACAACTGAGTTTTCTAATCTTGAAAAATTAGAATTGGAATGTAAAGAAATTAGTTCCCCAGATAAATTAGGGGATGCTATTTTAGATGAAATATGGAATCAATTTGCGAATCAAATTGGTTTGGATATGACAAGTGATGCGCTTCTTAAGCAGTATAATGATAAGCATCCTAATGGTTATACAAAAAAAGAGGGTGCTACAATAATGGATGATAAAAGGTATACTGATACAAATAATGCTATGAAAGAAAAGCAAAAATCAGGAAACTTGAAGGATGAATACACCGGAAAAACATTAAAAGTAAATGAAAAAAAGCTAATTTAGATCACGTTGTAGCACGTAAACAAATTTTTGAAAATCCTTGGAGAAAGATTGCTGATATAGAAACTGCGGATTTAGCAAACAAATCAGAAAATTTTGCTGCAACAAACGAATCACTCAATAAAAGTAAAGGAGCAAAATCCAATAGTGAATATATAAAGAATAGAGAAGCTAGGGAAAAAAATCTCAAGGATCAAGTCAAAAGAGCTAATGAGAAGATTGATAAGAAGAATATCTCAGATGCAGAAAAGAAAAATCTTAAATCTAAAAATGAAAAAAGATTAAATGATAAATTAGCAGCTGATTCGAAGAAAATGCTCAAAGCTGAGAAAAATAGCGAAGAAAGCTATCAATAAGGATATTGCAAAGAATGCTTCTGTCAGAATGGCCAATAAAGCTGGTAAAGACGCGGTTAAAGCTATGTTTGTTGCTGCTCTATTTGGAATGTTAAAAGAAATAATGAATGCTTTAATCCGTTTTTTCAAATCTAAAAAACGTTCGTTTGATACATTCTTAGATGAAATGAAAAATGCACTTCATTCCTTCTTTGGTAAAATTAGAGATTTTATCAAAGTAGGTATTGATAGTTTTGTTGGGAGTATCGTGGGAGAAATTATTGGAGCTTTCGCTCAAAAGCTGAAAAAAAGTTACCAAACTTGATTAAACAATTATTTGGTTCTATCAGAGAAAGCATTTCTTATTTATCTAACCCTGAAAATCAAACACATTCTACAGCAATTAAGATAGCTCACATTTCAAAAATTATTACTTCTGGTTTAGTTGCTGTAGGAGCGCTGTTTTTAGGAGAATATTTTGAACTGTTCTTAAATAAGATACCAGGAATGAATTTCAAAATAAAACTTCTAGGAACAATTGCTAATATTTTAGGGATGTTCTTTGCAAGTTTACTAACTGGAATCTTGGGAGCGATAATCATTAACGGACTTGATCAATTTATTTCAAAAAAATTAATTGAGGAAAATCAAAAGCAACAAGCTAATAAGAAGAACGAATTGTTAAGAATTCAGGAAGTCCAAATTTTTGTTGCTGAGCAGAATGTTGCTGTTAAGAGAAATGATATCTTCAGTAAGATGGCTAAGAATCATCAAAAACTAAGAGAACTACTTGGTAATGTTCAAGAGGAGTTTTCTAATTCAAAGATTGATTTCAAACAACGATTATTAGCTAATGAAATGTACCTTGATGAAAAGCAAAGTGAACTTGAAGAAATGCAAAGTGCATTAAACGATTTATTATAGGAGAATGTTATGTCAGAAGAATTAGAGATTCAGGTTTTAGCAAAGTCTGAAAGATTTAATGAGAAAAAAGAAGCGTTGAAAGCTTTTAGTGAAGAAATTCCAGAACAATCAGATTTACCAACAGTCCCACAAGACGATCCTATGCTAGGATTTATTGGCATGGAATATGATGTTAAAGGTAAGGATTTAAACGCTCTCACTGATGCTGTTCAAAATAGAATGATAGAACAAAATAAGCATATTAAAAAAATTATTCAGGAATTTAATACCATTTACGAAACATTTCAAATATTGGATGATGAGTATATTCAAAGCATTTCAAAGTCTTTGATTGCAGCCAAAGAGGCAAATAGTAAAAGCTATACAGGGGTTGCACGAGATAGAAGAATATCAAACAGGTAATAAAAAAACTTTTTAGATGACGTTTTTAAACAGAATAAAGATTTAATTGATATATTGAAGAAACATCATAAAAAAAGCTAGAAGAGTTAGAACAACTTGAAGATAAGCAAAGTGAAATTCAAATTGAAATTGATAGTTTAAAAGCGAAGCTAAAAAAACATTAGTAAAAAAATAGAAAAATAGTTTTAACGATTTGCATTTACAAGTTGAAGAAACGCAAAATGATCTTAAAAAAACGCTGTAGATAAGATGAATGTTCGATTGATAGAGGAAGGAAAAAAATCTTACTTTTAACTGTCGAGAAATTTCAAATTAAATTAGAGGAAAAAAACAAAAAGAGATTAGTTTCCTTAGAAAAGGATTCTATACCTTAGGAATCTTATTCGTTCTAATAGTATTATTTCTGTTATTTAAAGGAATGTAGATGATAAGTGAAACATATTTAAAAACTGTTAAAAATCGGAAGTGAAGAAAATTGATGATTTAACAAATAATTCTTTTGAATTTGAGACTGTTCTTCAAGAAATTGTTGATGATAAAAAGTATTCGGCATTAGAGTTTATAAAACGTTTAGGTAATTCGTCAAATAATGATAGATTTCCTAAGATTAAAGATAGACAAACTAGTATTTTTAGAATTATTGTATAAATATCTTGGTTCTAGATTTATAGATAGTGAGTACGCTTTTTTAAAAGAAATAAATACCAAATCATTTGAGGAGCTGTCCGATGAATTAAACTCCTTGATAGGATTAGAAAATGTAAAGAAAGAAATAGAAGACCTAGTAATCTTTAACAAAGTTCAGAAAAACCGAGAAAAGATTGGGTTAAAAAAAACTAATAGAACAATGCATATGGCTTTCCTAGGGAATCCGGGTACAGGTAAAACAACAGTTGCTAGAATTGTTGGTAATATGTACCGTTCTCTAGGAATACTAAGCAAAGGTCATTTTATTGAAGCAACTAGAACTGATTTAATAGCTGAATACCAAGGTCAAACAGCTTTAAAAGTTAAAAGACTGATCCAAAAAGCTAAGGGTGGCGTTTTATTTATTGATGAAGCTTACAGTATTACTGAAAACGATAAAAGTGATAGTTATGGTCGAGAGTGTTTAACTGAGTTAACCAAAGCATTAGAAGACTATCGTGATGATTTAGTTGTTATTGTAGCAGGATATGATGATTTAATGAAAAAGTTTTTTGAATCTAATCCTGGGTTAAAATCAAGATTTAATTATTTTATTACGTTTGAAGATTATACTGTGGACCAAATGTTTGGTATTTTTCTATCATACTGCAAGAAAGAAGATTACATTTTACAAGAGTCAGCTACAGAGAAATTAAAAAAGTATCTTGAACAACAAAGTGATATTTCCAAAAATAAAAATGCAAATGGTCGATTTGTAAGAAATGTATTTGATAAAATAATTATGAATCAAGCAAAACGTTTAAGTAACCTTTCTTTGGCTACAAAAGAGAACTATGTAACAATTCTTGAAGAGGACATATTTTAATTGAATTAGAAAGCAACACATGAACGGTATTATCAACTTAAAAAAAGAAGCGGGGATGACCTCGCATGATGCGGTTTTTAAACTGCGTAAGATTTTGGGAACTAAGAAGATTGGTCATGGTGGGACCTTGGATCCGAATGTGGTGGGTGTTTTGCCCATTGCGGTTGGCAAGGCGACCCGCATGGTCGAGTTTATGCAGGATGAGGGCAAGGTCTATGAGGGGGAAATCACTCTTGGTTATTCCACAACGACCGAGGATGCTAGTGGGGAAGTGGTCGCAGAGACACCCGTTTTGTCTCCCTTGGATGAAACCATTGTCGATGAAGCCATTGCGAGTCTGACTGGGCCTATTACTCAGATTCCACCTATGTATTCGGCTGTCAAGGTCAATGGTCGTAAGCTCTATGAGTATGCGCGTGCAGGTCAGGAAGTGGAGCGTCCAGAACGTCAGGTGACTATTTATCAATTTGAACGGACAAGTCCGATTTCTTATGAGGATTACCTCGCACGTTTCACTTTTCGTGTGAAATGTAGTAAGGGGACTTATATCCGTACCTTGTCTGTTGACTTGGGAGAGAAGCTGGGTTATGAGGCCCATATGTCCCATTTGACTCGGACGAGTGCAGCAGGTTTACAACTGGAGGATGCTCTTACCTTGGACGAAATTGCTGAAAAAGTGGGGGCTGGTCAGCTGGACTTTCTTTATCCGTTAGAGATTGGAACAGGGGACCTTGTTAAAGTTATCCTAACTCCAGAAGAGGCTACAGAAGTGCGCTTTGGTCGTTTTATTGAGTTAGACCAAACGGACAAAGAATTGGCTGCCTTTGAAGGAGATAAATTGCTAGCTATTCTAGAAAAAAGGGACAATTTCTACAAACCAAGGAAGGTTTTTGGCTAGTCTAACTGGGTGTAAGTATTAGAATTGTGTCACCCATAATCTATCCAAAATCAGACTATAAATTTTGCAAAAAATATGATAGAATAGACGACGGATAAAAAAACGGAGGATAGCATGCAAAATAGACCAATCATTATCGGAGTGACAGGTGGTTCTGGTGGAGGAAAAACCAGTGTTTCAAGAGCCATTTTATCGCACTTCCCTGATGAAAAGATTTCCATGATTGAGCACGACTCATACTACAAGGATCAGTCTCACTTGACTTTTGAAGAGCGTGTCAAAACCAACTATGACCATCCATTTGCCTTTGATACAGACTTGATGATCGAGCAGATTAAGGAATTGTTGGCAGGGCGCCCGGTGGATATTCCAACTTATGACTATACAGCGCATACACGGAGTAGCAAGACCTATCGTCAGGAGCCTCAGGATGTCTTTATCGTTGAGGGGATTCTGGTCTTGGAGGACAAACGTCTGCGCGATTTGATGGACATCAAGATTTGTGGATACAGATGATGATGTGCGCATTATTCGTCGTATCAAGCGTGATATGGAAGAGCGCGGCCGTAGTCTAGATAGCGTTATTGATCAGTATTTGGGTGTGGTCAAACCCATGTATCATCAGTTTATTGAGCCGACCAAGCGGTATGCCGATATCGTCATTCCTGAAGGAGTCAGCAATTCCGTTGCTATCGACCTTTTGACCACCAAGATTGCAAAGATTTTGGAAGAAGCTCGTAACAGCAAATAATCAGATGAGGAGGCCTAGCCTCCTTTTTCTATTTTTCCTTTGGTTTCAGTAGGAAAAAGGTGATTTTTAAGCATGTTTTTGGTATAATAATACTCATGGAAAAGCAAGAAAATGAATAGTAGGTGGAGATGGAAAAGTATTTATCGGTAACAACTTTGACCAAGTATCTGAAAATGAAATTCGATAAAGACCCTTACTTGGAACGGGTCTATTTAACTGGTCAAGTTTCCAACTTTCGTAAACGACCTACTCACCAATATTTCTCCCTAAAAGATGACCATGCGGTTATTCAAGCGACCATCTGGTCTGGGATTTATCAGAAATTAGGTTTCGACCTCGAAGAGGGGATGAAGATCAATGTGATTGGGCGTGTGCAGGTCTATGAACCGAGCGGGAGCTACTCTATCATCATTGAGAAGGCTGAACCTGATGGGGTCGGGGCGCTTGCGATTCAGTTTGAACAACTCAAGAAAAAACTGACGGAAGAAGGCCTGTTTCAAGAGAGATTCAAGCAACCTCTTCCCCAGTTTGCTAAGCGTATCGGCGTAGTAACCAGTCGTAGTGGAGCCGTTATTCGAGATATTATCACGACCGTCAGCAGACGTTTCCCCTGGTGTTGACATCCTCCTCTATCCGACAAAAGTACAAGGTGATGGAGCAGCGGAGGAAATTGCTCGAAATATTGCGCGTGCTAATCAACGTGCCGATTTGGACTTGCTCATTATTGGTCGTGGTGGGGGTTCCATCGAGGATCTCTGGGCCTTTAACGAAGAGATCGTGGTACGGGCTATTTTTGAATCCCGTTTGCCAGTTATCTCCAGTGTTGGTCATGAGACGGATGTGACCTTGGCGGATTTTGTGGCAGATAGACGGGCTGCGACGCCAACAGCTGCAGCTGAATTAGCAACGCCTATAACCAAGTTGGATCTCTTGAGCCATTTGCAAAATCAGGAAAAACGAATGGCGACAGCTGTACAAAATGTCCTGTCAAGAAAAAAAGAAGCTCTGAAAAAATGCAGTCAGTCTGTTATCTTTAGACAACCAGAGCGCTTGTATGACGGCTATTTGCAACGCTTGGACCAGCTGCAACTGCGCTTAAAACAAAGTTTGCGAACACGGATTTCTGACAGCAACCAACTAGTCCAAGCAAGGACGCATCAACTAGTCCAATTATCGCCTGTTACCAAAATCCAGCGTTATCAAGATCGTCTAGGTCAGTTAGACAAGCTTCTACGTAGCCAAATGGCGTTGGTTTATGATGCCAAGGTTGCTGAAGTCAAGAGACTTTCAGAAGCCTTGTTGATGTTGGATACCAGTCGAATCGTGGCGCGTGGTTATGCTATTGTCAAAAAAGAAGAGTCCGTTGTAGATTCGGTTGAGATGTTGAAGAAAAAAGACCAAGTAACGCTTTTGATGCGAGATGGTCAAGTAGAATTAGAGGTTAAAGATGTCAAAACAAAAGAAATTTGAGGAAAATCTAGCTGAACTGGAGACCATTGTCCAAAGTTTAGAAAATGGTGAAATTGCTTTGGAAGATGCGATTGCTGCCTTTCAAAAGGGGATGGTCTTGTCAAAAGAGCTCCAAGCGACGTTGGACAAGGCTGAAAAGACCTTGGTCAAGGTCATGCAAGAAGACGGAACAGAAAGTGATTTTGAATGAAGAAGCAAGAAAAATTAGCTCTTGTTGAGTCGGCTTTAGAAAATTTTTATGGAGACCAGCAGTTTGCCTCTAGTTTGCGAGAGTCTGTTCTCTATTCCATTCATGCTGGTGGCAAGAGAATTCGGCCTTTTCTCTTGCTAGAAGTTCTGGAAGCCTTGCAGGTCGCTATTAAACCAGCACACGCTCAAGTGGCCGCGGCCTTGGAGATGATTCATACAGGGAGCTTGATTCATGATGATCTTCCTGCTATGGATGACGACGATTACCGTAGGGGGGCGTTTAACCAATCATAAGAAATTCGGTGAAGCGATGGCCATTTTAGCAGGAGATGCTTTGTTCCTAGATCCCTATGCCTTGATAGCGCAAGCAGATTTGCCAAGCCAGATCAAGGTGGACTTGATTGCCAACTTATCCCTTGCTTCAGGAAGTCTGGGAATGGTTGCAGGGCAGGTTTTGGACATGGAAGGCGAACACCAACATTTGTCTTTGAAAGAACTTCAGACCATTCATGCTAATAAGACTGGGAAATTACTAGCCTATCCTTTCCAAGCAGCTGCTATCATAGCTGAATTGGCGCCTGAAATGCAGGCAAAACTGAAAACTGTTGGTGAATTGATTGGGCTTGCCTTTCAAGTTCGAGATGATGTGCTGGATGTGACAGCTAGTTTTGAGGAAATCGGCAAAACACCACAAAAGGATTTGCAGGCAGAAAAGTCAACCTACCCAGCCTTGTTGGGCTTGGAAGAGGCCAAGGCCTTTTGTAACCAAACTCTGGATCAAGCTAATGAAAAATTGGAAGAAATCGCCCAGCAAGTCAGCTTTGAAACAGAGCCGATTGTGAAAGTAGTAGAAAGTTTGAGAATCAATGGCTAAGGAAAGAGTGGATGTACTAGCTTATAAACAGGGTTTGTTTGAAACACGTGAACAAGCCAAGCGCGGTGTCATGGCAGGTCTAGTCGTAGCAGTCCTTAATGGGGAGCGTTTTGACAAACCAGGAGAGAAAATCCCAGATGACACTGAGTTAAAACTCAAGGGTGAAAAACTCAAGTATGTTAGTCGGGGTGGCTTGAAACTAGAAAAGGCCCTGGAGGTCTTTGATTTATCAGTGGATGGCGCAACAACGATTGATATTGGGGCCTCCACTGGAGGATTTACCGATGTCATGCTACAAAATGGTGCTGAGTTGGTCTTTGCAGTGGATGTTGGTACCAATCAGTTGGCTTGGAAATTGCGTCAAGATCCACGAGTTATCAGCATGGAGCAATTTAATTTCCGCTATGCTGAAAAGACCGATTTTGAGCAGGAACCAAGTTTGCCAGTATTGATGTGAGTTTCATTTCCCTTAGTCTGATCTTACCAGCCTTGCATCGTGTGTTGGCTAAACAAGGTCAGGTGGTAGCACTTGTCAAACCCCAGTTTGAAGCAGGTCGTGAGCAGATTGGGAAGAATGGAATCATTCGCGATGCCAAGGTCCATCAGAATGTCCTTGAATCTGTCACTGCTATGGCAGTTGCTCAAGGTTTTTCAGTGCTTGGATTAGACTATTCACCAATCCAAGGTGGACATGGAAATATCGAATTTCTGGCATATTTGAAAAAGGAAGAGGGAGCAAGTAACCAAGTTGCCCCTGAAATAGAAAAAGTTGTAGAGAGAGCACATAGAGAATTTAAAGATGAATAAAAAAGAAAGACTTGAAAAAATTAGAAGATTTGTAACAGATTACCAAATCGGAACACAGGAAGAAATCGTTGAGCATTTAAAAGAAGCAGGTATCTCTGCCACTCAAGCGACGGTGTCACGAGATATTAAGGAACTGGGCATCGTAAAAATTCCCTTGAAGAACAATAAATACATCTATGAATTGCCAAAAACAATTGTAAGAAGTTTGCAGTTGGCTGAGAATAACATAGTAGGTTCTGAGCGCATGGGAAATATGATCAATCTGGATGTCATTCCTGGGAATACTGCCTTTGTCAAGAGTCAGCTGATGAATACTTTCTCAGAGAGAATTTTCAACTGTCTGGCAGACGACAACTCAATTTTGATTATCTTGAGAAATGAAGAAGACGCCAAGGAAATGTTTGAACAAGTAAAAAATTGGTAGGTTTATATGTTACTTGAAATTTCGATAAAAAACTTTGCCATTATAGAGGCGATTTCGCTCAATTTTGAAAAAGGCATGACAGTCTTAACTGGTGAAACAGGTGCTGGGAAATCGATCATCATCGATGCTATGAACATGATGTTAGGAGCTAGAGCGACTACAGATGTTATTCGTCATGGTGCTCCCAAGGCCGAGATTGAAGGGCTTTTCTCTGTTGAGAATAGTCGTTCTTTACAAGAACTCTTTGAAGAGCAAGGCTTGGAATTGGGGGATGAGATTATCATCCGTCGTGAAATTCTTCAAATGGACGAAGTGTTAGTCGCGTTAATGGACAGATGGTCAATCTTTCTGTCCTGCGTGCAATCGGCCAGCATCTTGTCGATATTCATGGGCAACATGACCAAGAAGAGTTAATGCGTCCACAACTTCATATCCAAATGTTGGATGAATTTGGTGATGCAGCATTTTTGGAGCTTAAACAAGCCTATCAAACAAGCTTTGACACCTACCGCAAAATGCGTAAACAAGTTCTGGAAGTCAAGAAAAACCAGCAGGAACATAAGGCTCGTATTGAGATGTTGGAATTTCAAATGGCAGAGATTGAGGCTGCAAACTTGCAGGCTGGTGAAGACTTAGCTCTCAACCAAGAACGAGATAAACTCCTAAACCACAAGAATATAGCAGATACCTTGACAAATGCCTACACTATGTTGGACAATGAGGAGTTTTCCAGCCTAGCAAATGTCCGTTCGGCCATGAATGACATGGAAAGTGTCGAAGAATACGATCCTGAATACCGTGAAATTTCAAGTTCTCTATCAGAGACCTACTATGTTCTAGAAGATATTACCAAGCGTTTGGAAGATATCATTGAAAATCTAGATTTTGATGGCAATCGCCTCATGCAGGTTGAGAATCGCTTAGACCTTCTAAATACTATTACCCGCAAGTACGGTAGGACTGTGGACGATGTTTTGCTTTATTTTGCCAAGATTACGGATGAGTACAATCTCTTGACAGGGAATAACCTTTCTTCCGAAGACATGGAAGCAGAGCTCAAAAAATTGGAAGTCAAGCTTGTCGACTTGGCAGGTCAGCTTGCATCTGCTCGTCATAATTTAGCCCAGCAGCTTGAAGCTGAGATTAAGCAAGAATTGCAAGACCTCTATATGGAGAAGGCTCAATTTCAAGTTCGCTTTAGTAAGAGCAAATTCAGCCGTGAAGGAAATGAAGCAGTTGAGTTTTACATTTCTACTAACCCAGGTGAGGACTTTAAACCTTTGGTCAAAGTTGCGTCCGGTGGGGAATTATCCCGTCTCATGTTAGCTATCAAGTCTGCCTTTTCTCGCAAAGAAGGCAAGACCAGTATTGTCTTTGATGAGGTGGATACGGGAGTTTCAGGTCGTGTGGCCCAAGCCATTGCTCAGAAGATTCATAAGATTGGCCAGCATGGTCAGGTTCTTGCTATTTCTCACCTTCCACAAGTGATTGCCATCGCGGATTATCAATTCTTTATTGAAAAGATTAGTGACGAACATTCAACTGTTTCGACAGTTCGTCTCTTGACTTTAGAAGAACGAGTAGAGGAAGTAGCTAAGATGTTGGCTGGGGAAAATGTAACAGAAGCTGCCCTTACCCAAGCTAGAGAATTATTGCAAACGAGGGAGAAATAAATGACAGACTATTATGTAATTGGAGATGTTCACGGGAAAGCAGGTATGCTGGAAGACCTTCTCAAAACATGGGATGGTCACACCCAGTTGCTTTTTCTAGGGGATTTGATTGACCGAGGTGAAGATAGTCGCCGTGTTCTAGAAATGGTCAAGGACTTGGTGGACAATCAAGGGGCTATCTGTCTATCAGGAAACCACGAGTATATGTTTTTGACATGGTTGGACAATCCTGAAGAAAGCTATGACCACTATCGTCGTAATGGTGGTGATACAACTATTAACTCTATTCTAGGTCGTCCCTTGGATGCACCAGTTGATGGCGTAGAAGATGCCAAGCGTGTTGCGACTGAAGCAGCAGACTTGGTCGAATTTATTCGTCAAATGCCATTTGTAGTAGAGATAGACAAGTATATCTTTGTTCATGCGGGTATTGACTTGACCTTGGATGATTGGCATGAAACTACAGATTATAAAAAAGTCTGGCTCAGAAAGCCATTCCACGAAGCTGAAAATCATACTGGAAAAACCATTGTCTTTGGGCATACACCAGTTTATGGTTTGCTGAAGCAAGACCGAGGTACTGCTGAGCTTTGGATGACGGAAGATGGCAAGATTGGCATGGATGGAGGAGCTGTTTATGGTGGTGTCCTTCATGGGATTGTCTTTACTGACCAAGGAATGACAGAACACCACTTTATCGAAAATGATGGTTTTGTTGCCGAAGATTAGTACTCCTAGCAGGGTATGGTCTTGTCAAAATGTTAAAACAATTTATAATTAATAGATACCCTGAAAGGAAGAGCATCATGAACTTAGAAGAATTAAAAAAACGACAGGAGAAGATTCGGAACTTCTCTATTATCGCCCATATTGACCATGGGAAATCAACCCTAGCAGACCGCATTTTGGAGGCGACTGAGACGGTTTCTAGTCGTGAAATGCAAGCCCAGCTTTTGGATAGTATGGATCTTGAGCGTGAACGTGGGATTACCATTAAACTCAATGCCATTGAGCTGAATTACACTGCGAAAGACGGAGAAACTTATATTTTCCACTTGATTGACACGCCAGGGCACGTGGACTTTACCTATGAAGTGTCACGTTCTCTAGCTGCCTGTGAAGGGGCGATTTTGGTGGTTGATGCTGCACAAGGAATTGAGGCACAAACTCTTGCCAACGTTTATCTAGCCTTGGACAATGATTTGGAAATTCTGCCCGTCATTAACAAGATTGATCTACCAGCAGCCGACCCTGAGCGTGTACGTACAGAGATTGAGGATGTCATCGGACTGGATGCCAGCGAAGCAGTCTTAGCTTCAGCCAAAGCTGGTATTGGTATTGAAGAAATTCTTGAGCAGATCGTTGAAAAAGTGCCAGCACCAACGGGTGATGTTGCAGCTCCATTAAAAGCCTTAATTTTCGACTCAGTTTATGATGCCTATCGTGGGGTTATCCTCCAAGTGCGTGTTATGGACGGAGTGGTTAAACCTGGCGATAAGATTCAGCTCATGAGCAATGGCAAGACCTTTGATGTGACGGAGGTCGGTATTTCACGCCGAAAGCAGTTGGTCGTGATTTTCTTGCGACTGGTGACGTTGGTTATATTGCGGCTTCTATCAAGACGGTTCAAGATACTCGTGTGGGTGATACAGTTACTCTAGCAAGTAATCCTGCAGCAGAACCGCTAGATGGATACAAGCAGATGAATCCTATGGTCTTTGCGGGTCTTTATCCAATTGAGTCAAATAAGTACAATGACCTTCGTGAAGCCCTAGAAAAATTGCAGCTCAACGATGCCAGCCTGCAGTTTGAACCAGAAACATCTCAGGCTCTTGGATTTGGTTTCCGTTGTGGATTCCTTGGACTTCTCCATATGGATGTTATTCAAGAGCGTTTAGAGCGTGAGTTCAACATTGACCTCATCATGACAGCTCCGTCTGTTATTTACAAGGTTAACCAAACTGACGGTGAATCTATGGATGTGTCTAACCCCCTCTGAATTTCCAGACCCAACTAAGATTGCGACTATTGAAGAGCCGTATGTCAAGGCGCAAATCATGGTACCGCAGGAGTTCGTCGGAGCAGTTATGGAACTGGCTCAGCGCAAGCGTGGGGATTTTGTGACCATGGACTATATTGATGACAATCGTGTGAATGTTATCTATCAAATTCCACTTGCTGAAATCGTCTTTGACTTTTTTGATAAGCTCAAGTCTTCGACACGTGGTTATGCAAGCTTTGACTACGAATTGTCAGAGTATCGCCCATCTAAACTGGTCAAAATGGATATTCTTCTCAATGGAGACAAGGTGGATGCCCTCAGCTTTATCGTTCACAAGGATTTTGCCTACGAACGTGGGAAACTCATCGTGGATAAGCTCAAGAAATCATCCCTCGTCAACAATTTGAAGTACCAATCCAAGCAGCTATTGGACACAAGATTGTGGCTCGTACTGATATCAAGGCCCTTCGTAAAAATGTACTTGCCAAGTGTTATGGTGGTGACGTTTCTCGTAAACGCAAACTCCTTGAAAAACAAAAAGCTGGTAAGAAACGCATGAAAGCTATCGGATCAGTAGAAGTCCCACAAGAAGCCTTCCTCAGCGTTTTGAGTATGGATGAAGAATAGAAAGTTGAAACAAAACTCTTGAAGATTTCTCAAGAGTTTTTTGTGTTTTTGATGAACCAAGTTATCACATACGAAAGTTGGATAAACACAAAAATCAATTTATCATGTCTTCTTTTTTATTTTATTTTCGAATAGATAGATGAGTAGTAAAAGAAATGGAGTTGTATATGAAGATCACAAACTATGAGATTTACAAATTGAGAAAAGCTGGGCTGACCAATCAACAAATTTTAACTGTTCTTGAATACGACGAGACTGTAGATCAGGAGCTCTTGCTAGGTGATATTGCAGAAATATCTGGATGCCGTAATCCTGCTGTCTTTATGGAACGCTATTTCCAGATAGATGATGCACAGTTGGAGAAGGAGTTTCAGAAATTTCCATCCTTCTCGATTCTTGATGACTGTTATCCTTGGGATCTGAGTGAGATTTATGATGCTCCAGCGCTCTTGTTTTATAAAGGAAATCTAGACCTGTTGAAATTTCCAAAGGTTGCTGTTGTAGGGAGTCGTTCATGTTCTAGTCAGGGAGCAAAGTCGGTCCAGAAAGTCATTCAAGGTTTGGAAAACGAGTTAATTGTGGTCAGTGGTTTAGCCAAAGGGATTGATACGGCTGCCCATATGGCTGCACTCCAGAATGGAGGAAGAACAATTGCAGTGATTGGAACAGGATTGGATGTTTTCTATCCCCGCGCCAATAAACGTTTGCAGGAACACATTGGCAATCACCATTTGGTACTTAGCGAATACGGACCTGGTGACGAGCCCTTGAAATTTCACTTTCCAGCTCGTAATCGCATCATTGCTGGCCTTTGCCGTGGTGTGATTGTAGCAGAGGCAAGAATGCGTTCAGGGAGTCTCATTACCTGTGAGCGAGCAATGGAAGAAGGGCGTGATGTCTTTGCCATTCCAGGAAACATTTTAGATGGGCATTCAGATGGCTGTCACCACCTGATTCAAGAGGGAGCAAAGCTGATTTCCAGTGGTCAAGATGTGCTGGCTGAGTTTGAATTTTAAGGAGAAATTTGTTCACACAGATAAACTTTTCTTCTATATATAGGACTTAGGTCTTGACAGCTATAGAAAAATGGTTTACACTTTATAAAGTTTATTACTTTGAAAAGGTGTGATAGTGTGGCTACGGCAACAAAGAAGAAAAAATCAACAGTTAAAAAAAATCTAGTCATCGTGGAGTCGCCTGCTAAGGCGAAAACGATTGAGAAATATCTAGGCAGAAATTACAAGGTTTTAGCCAGTGTCGGGCATATCCGTGATTTGAAGAAATCCAGTATGTCAGTCGACATTGAAAATAACTATGAACCGCAGTATATCAATATCCGAGGCAAAGGCCCTCTCATCAATGATCTGAAAAAAGAAGCCAAAAAGGCCAATAAAGTCTTTCTGGCGAGTGACCCGGACCGTGAAGGAGAAGCAATTTCCTGGCATTTGGCTCACATTCTCAACTTGAATGAGAATGATGCCAACCGTGTAGTCTTTAATGAAATCACCAAAGACGCAGTAAAAAATGCCTTTAAAGAGCCTCGCAAGATTGACATGGACTTGGTCGACGCCCAACAAGCTCGTCGTGTCTTAGACCGCTTGGTAGGCTATTCGATTTCGCCAATTTTGTGGAAAAAGGTCAAGAAGGGCTTATCAGCAGGGCGTGTGCAGTCGGTTGCTCTTAAACTCATCATTGACCGTGAAAATGAAATCAATGCCTTCCAACCAGAAGAATACTGGACAATTGATGGTGTCTTTAAGAAGGGAACCAAGCAATTTCAGGCTTCATTCTATGGTATGAATGGCAAAAAGATGAAATTGACCACCAACGAAGAAGTTAAAGAAGTCTTGTCCCATTTGACTAGTAAAGATTTCACAGTTGACCAGGTAGATAAGAAGGAACGCAAACGCAATGCGCCCCTACCTTATACGACTTCAACCATGCAGATGGATGCTGCTAACAAAATTAATTTCCGTACTCGAAAGACCATGATGGTCGCTCAACAGCTCTATGAAGGGATTAATATCGGATCAGGTGTGCAAGGTTTGATTACCTATATGCGTACAGACTCGACTCGTATCAGTCCAGTAGCTCAGAACGAAGCTGCAAGCTACATTAACGACCGTTTTGGTAGCAAGTATTCCAAGCATGGTAGCAAGGTCAAGAATGCCTCAGGTGCTCAAGATGCACACGAAGCCATTCGCCCATCTAGTGTCTTTAACACACCAGAAAGCATCGCTAAGTACTTGGACAAAGACCAGCTCAAGCTCTATACTCTTATCTGGAACCGTTTTGTGGCTAGCCAGATGACAGGCGCTATCTTTGATACCATGGCTGTTAAGTTATCTCAAAATGGGGTTCAGTTTGCGGCAAATGGAAGCCAAGTTAAGTTTGATGTTATCTTGCTATCTACAATGACTCTGACAAGAACAAGATGTTGCCAGATATGGCAGTAGGAGATGTGGTCAAGCAGGTCAATAGCAAGCCAGAACAACATTTCACTCAACCGCCAGCTCGCTATTCGGAAGCGACCCTTATCAAGACCTTGGAAGAAAATGGAGTTGGACGTCCGTCAACCTACGCTCCGACAATTGAAACCATCCAAAAACGCTACTACGTTCGTCTGGCAGCCAAGCGCTTTGAACCGACAGAACTGGGAGAAATTGTCAATAAACTCATTGTTGAATACTTCCCTGACATCGTCAATGTGACCTTCACAGCTGAGATGGAAGGAAAACTGGATGATGTCGAAGTTGGTAAAGAGCAGTGGCAACGTGTCATTGATGCCTTTTACAAACCATTCTCTAAAGAAGTGGCCAAGGCTGAATCCGAAATGGAAAAAATCCAGATTAAGGATGAGCCAGCTGGATTTGACTGTGAAGTTTGTGGCAGTCCAATGGTGATTAAGCTCGGTCGTTTTGGTAAATTCTATGCTTGTAGTAATTTCCCAGACTGCCGTCACACACAAGCGATTGTCAAAGAGATTGGTGTCGAGTGTCCAAGCTGCCATCAAGGACAAATCATCGAACGCAAAACCAAGCGCAATCGTATCTTCTATGGTTGCAACCGTTACCCAGAATGCGAATTTACTTCCTGGGACAAACCAATTGGACGTGATTGTCCGAAATGCGGACACTTCCTTGTGGAGAAAAAAGTTCGTGGTGGTGGCAAGCAGGTTGTATGTAGTAATGGTGACTACGAAGAGGAGAAGATTAAATAAAATGAAGAGTCCTGAAAATGAATTTCAGGCTCTTTTTAGTTTAAGCTTGACAAATTTCCTCATTTTGTGGGAAACTAGTAGAAGATTATTTTATTAGGAGAAGACATGCGCTTTATTTATCTTAGTTTTGGTTTTATTTCTTTGGCTCTAGCTCTTGTAGGTGTTGTCCTGCCGCTCTTACCAACAACTCCCTTTCTTTTGCTGTCTATCGCTTGCTTTTCAAAATCTTCTAAGCGTTTTGAAGACTGGCTTTATCATACAAAGCTTTATCAGACCTATGTAGCTGACTTTCGGGAAACCAAGTCAATAGCGCGTGAACGTAAGAAAAAAATCATTGTATCTATCTATATCTTGATGGGAATTTCTATTTATTTTGCCCCTCTTTTGCCTGTTAAAATCGGTTTGGGAGCCTTGACTGTCTTTATCACCTACTATCTCTTTAAAGTAATTCCTGATAAGGATTAGTTTTTGAAATTTGATATTTCCTTTGATAAAAAAATGAAAGTATATTCAAATAATATGATATAATAAATTCAAAGAAAACATCAAGGAGAATCAAATGATTTACGAATTTTGTGCTGAAAATGTGACCTTGCTTGAGAAAGCGATGCAGGCTGGAGCTCGTCGAATCGAACTTTGTGACAATCTAGCAGTTGGTGGAACAACACCTAGTTATGGAGTGACCAAGGCAGCTGTTGAACTGGCAGCTAACTACGATACGACCATTATGACCATGATTCGTCCCCGTGGTGGCGACTTTGTCTATAATGATCTTGAAATAGCGATTATGTTAGAAGACATTCATTTGACTGCGCAGGCTGGAAGTCAAGGGGTTGTATTTGGTGCTTTAACTGCTGATAAAAAATTGGATAAGGCTAATCTTGAGAAGCTGATTGCCGCATCTAAAGGAATGGAAATTGTCTTTCACATGGCCTTTGATGAATTGAGTGATGAAGACCAGTTGGAAGCCATTGACTGGCTCAGCCAAGCTGGTGTCACTCGTATCTTGACTCGTGCGGGTGTGTCTGGAGACTCGCTAGACAAACGTTTTGCCCATTATCACAGAATTTTGGGACATGCAGCTGATAAAATTGAAATTCTACCAGGTGGGGGGATTGACCTTGACAACCGTCAAACCTTTATCGACCAGCTGGGTGTGACACAATTGCATGGAACTAAGGTTGTCTTTTAAAAAATAGAAAGGAACTGCTAGCTTTTGGTAGCAGTTTTCACTTATGTTTGAAATTTTTAAATCTTACCAGTTTAATAAAGAAAAAGCTCATGCCTATGGTTTTGTAGAAAATGGGGAAGTTTGGACCTATAGTTGCCAGATTTTGCAGGGTGACTTTTACATGGCAGTCTCTATCACTCCTGATAATGTGAGCTTTCAGGTTTTTGATCAGGAAACGGGTGACCTCTATCCCCAAGTACATATGGAAAGTATGCGGGGAAGTTTTGTCGGTAGTGTCCGTGAGGCTTGTTTGGAGATTCTCTACCAGATTCGGAAGGCTTGCTTTGATGTGCAGGATTTTATCTGTCCTCAGACTAAGCGTATCATGGATCAGGTTCAGGAAAAATATGGTAATCAATTGGGGTATCTGTGGGAAAAATCACCTGATACAGCTGTATTGCGCCATGAGGGCAATCAAAAGTGGTATGCAGTTTTAATGAGAATTCCATGGGATAAGCTAGATAAGGGGAGAGAAGGGCTAGTCGAAGCAGTCAATCTCAAACACGACAAAGTAGCTGACTTGCTTTCACAAAAGGGTATTTATCCAGCTTTTCATATGAACAAACGCTACTGGCTTAGTCTGGCGCTTGATGATAGTTTGCAAGATGAAGAAGTGATAGAACTCATCGAAAGAAGTTGGGAATTGACTATGAAAAAATAAGGAAATTCGCTTGAGTTTTCAAATACTTTCAATTAGCAAAAATATTCTTTACTGAAGAAATTTTTCAGAAAATATTGGATTTTTTCTTGACAAGAGATTTTTCCTATGCTAAAATACTTAACAAGATATCAAACAAAGGAGTAAGTCAAACATGAAAACAGCTAAGTTTAATCAATTTGCTTTGTTGTTGAGGTACTCGGGCTAGTGCAGAAGCATTAGTCCTGTTTGGCTTACCAAGCGGGAGTAAATCAACATCTCGCTTGGGTTTCTGAGCGAGATGTTTTTTCTATACTGAAATTTTGAAGGGGGAATTTTCATGCGTAAAGTTGAGTTTCTAGACACCAGTCTCCGTGATGGTGAGCAGACACCAGGTGTTAATTTTTCAATCAAGGAAAAGGTTGCCATCGCAAGACAGCTGGAGAAATGGGGCATTTCAGCCATCGAAGCTGGTTTTCCGGCAGCGAGTCCAGATTCATTTTTGGCAGTTCAGGAAATTGCTAAAGTCTTGAAAAAAACTGCTGTGACTGGTTTGGCCCGCTCTGTCAAGTCTGATATTGATGCTTGTTACGAAGCCCTCAAGGACGCCAAGTATCCACAGGTTCATGTTTTTATCGCTACCAGTCCGATTCACCGCAAGTATAAGCTAAATAAGAGCAAGGAAGAGATTTTAGAAGCTATTAAGGAGCATGTTTCTTACGCACGTTCTAGGTTTGAAATCGTCGAATTCTCTCCTGAAGATGCAACTAGAACAGAGTTGGATTTCCTCTTACAAGTCGTTCAAACAGCAGTAGATGCAGGTGCGTCTTATATCAATATCCCTGACACTGTTGGATTCACGACGCCAGAAGAGTACGGAGCTATTTTCAAATACTTGATTGAAAATGTCAAGACGGATCGTCAGATTATCTATTCACCTCACTGTCATGATGACCTCGGAATGGCAGTGGCTAACAGCCTTTCTGCTGTCAAGAATGGTGCAGGACGTGTCGAAGGAACTATCAATGGTATTGGGGAGCGAGCTGGAAATGCTGCTTTGGAAGAAATAGCAGTGGCTCTCAATATTCGCCAAGATTACTACCAAGCAGAAACAAGTATTGTCCTAAATGAAACCATTAATACGTCAGAAATGGTTTCTCGCTTCTCTGGTATTCCAGTCCCTAAAAACAAGGCTGTGGTTGGTGGGAATGCCTTTTCTCACGAATCTGGCATTCACCAAGATGGAGTTCTTAAAAATCCTCTCACTTATGAGATCATCACACCTGAATTGGTTGGTGTTAAGAGTAATAGTCTTCCGCTTGGAAAATTGTCAGGTCGCCATGCCTTTGTCGAGAAACTAAGAGAATTGGCCCTAGATTTTACAGAAGAGGATATCAAACCACTCTTTGCTAAGTTCAAGGCACTAGCGGACAAGAAACAAGAAATCACAGATGCAGATATTCGAGCTCTGGTAGCTGGAACCATGGTTGAAAACCCAGAAGGTTTCCACTTTGACGATTTACAACTTCAAACTCATGCAGATAATGACATTGAAGCTCTCGTTAGTCTAGCCAATATGGATGGTGAAAAAGTCGAATTCAATGCGACAGGACAAGGCTCTGTTGAAGCAATCTTTAACGCTATCGATAAGTTCTTTAACCAATCTGTCCGCTTGGTATCCTATACTATTGATGCTGTAACAGATGGAATTGATGCTCAAGCTCGGGTTTTGGTTACTGTTGAAAACAGAGATACAGAAACCATCTTTAACGCAGCAGGTCTTGATTTCGATGTGTTGAAAGCTTCGGCTATTGCTTATATCAATGCCAATACTTTTGTTCAAAGAGAATGCTGGTGAAATGGGGCGCAGCGTCTCCTACCGAGACATGCCTAGTGTGTAAAGGAGAAGGCTATGACAAAGAAAATAGTAGCACTAGCAGGGGATGGAATCGGTCCAGAAATCATGGAAGCTGGTTTAACGGTTCTGGAAGCTCTAGCTTCAAAAACAGGTTTTGACTATGTGATAGACAGGCGCCCCTTTGGAGGTGCAGGTATTGATGCTGCGGGGCATCCTTTACCTGATGAAACCCTCAAGGCATGTAGAGAAGCAGATGCCATTCTCCTAGCGGCTATCGGTAGTCCTCAATATGATGGAGCAGCGGTTCGCCCTGAACAAGGCCTGCTGGCTCTCCGGAAGGAACTCAATCTCTATGCCAATATTCGCCCGGTAAAAATCTTTGAGAGTCTTAAGCATTTGTCACCACTTAAACCAGAACGAATTGCTGGTGTAGACTTTGTCGTGGTACGTGAGTTGACAGGAGGCATTTACTTTGGAGATCATATCCTTGAAGAGCGCAAAGCGTGTGATATCAACGACTATAGCTATGAGGAAGTAGAGCGGATTATTCGCAAGGCATTTGAAATCGCAAGAAATCGCAGGAAACTCGTTACTAGTATCGATAAGCAAAATGTTCTAGCGACATCAAAACTCTGGCGCAGAGTGGCTGAGGAGGTTGCGCAAGATTTTCCAGATGTAACCTTGGAGCACCAGTTGGTGGACTCGGCTGCCATGCTCATGATTACCAATCCTGCTAAGTTTGATGTCATTGTAACGGAGAATCTTTTCGGAGATATCTTATCTGATGAATCAAGTGTTCTATCAGGCACACTTGGTGTCATGCCATCAGCTAGTCATTCGGAAAAAGGTCCAAGTCTTTATGAACCTATTCATGGTTCGGCACCTGATATTGCAGGTCAAGGGCTTGCCAATCCTATTTCCATGATTTTGTCAGTTGCCATGATGTTGAGAGATAGCTTTGGACGTTATGAGGATGCAGAGCGTATCGAACGTGCTGTTGAAGCAAGTTTAGCGGCTGGCATTTTAACAAGAGATATTGGAGGACAGGCTTCGACCAAGGAAATGACAGAAGCCATCATTGAAAGATTATGAAGATAAATGAAGGAATCACGCTTGCCCTTTTGATTTGGAATTTGCTGGTTTTCTTGATTTATGGCATTGACAAATCCAAGGCAAGAAGAGGTGCTTGGCGCATCCCAGAGAAAATCTTACTCATTTTAGCCCTTACTTGTGGTGGTTTTGGTGCCTGGTTGGCAGGAATCACCTTTCACCACAAGACTAGAAAATGGTATTTTAAAACAGTTTGGTTTCTCGGGATGGTGACCACACTAGTGGCCTTATATTTTATTTGGAGGTAATGGATGGCAGGAAAATCGATTTTTGATAAACTATGGGACCGCCATGTCATCACAGGAGAGGAGGGGCAGCCCCAACTCATGTATGTGGATCAACACTATATCCATGAAGTGACCAGTCCCCAAGCTTTTCAAGGATTACGAGATGCAGGTCGCAGATTGAGACGACCAGACTTGACATTTGGAACCTTTGACCATAATGTCCCGACGGTCAATATCTATGATATTCGAGATGTGATTTCTAAAGCGCAGATTGACAAACTAGCTGAAAATGTTGAGGAGTTTGGGATTGAACATGCAGCCCACGGTTCTGAAAAGCAGGGAATCGTTCACATGGTTGGACCAGAAACTGGCAGGACTCAACCAGGGAAATTCATCGTCTGTGGAGACAGTCATACGGCAACCCACGGAGCTTTCGGAGCCATCGCCTTTGGGATTGGGACTAGTGAGGTTGAGCATGTCTTTGCTACTCAGACACTTTGGCAAGTTAAACCCAAGAAAATGTTGGTAGAATTCACTGGTGTTCCTCAAAAAGGAGTTTATTCTAAGGATTATATCCTCGCCTTGATTGCCAAGTACGGCGTTGCTTGTGGTGTAGGATATGTGGTGGAATATCGTGGACAAGCCATTGATGCACTGACCATGGAAGAGAGAGAATGACCATCTGCAATATGTCCATCGAGTTTGGTTCTAAGATGGGAATCATGAATCCAGATCAGGCTACCTATGACTATCTCAAGGGACGGGAATGCGTCCCCGAAGCTTTTGAGGAGGCGGTTGCTGACTGGAAGACGCTTGTCAGCGATGATGATGCTGTTTATGATAAGGTTATCCGGATGGATGTCTCAGACTTGGCTCCTATGGTGACTTGGGGAACCAATCCTGCTATGGGCGTCGACTTTGACAGTAGTTTTCCAGAAATTAAGGATATGAATGATGAGCGAGCTTATCATTACATGAACTTGGAACCAGGTCAAAAGCCAGAGGATATTGAACTAGGATATATTTTTATCGGGTCTTGTACCAATGCTCGACTCAGTGACTTACAGCTGGCTGCGCGATTTGTAAAAGGGAAGAAGATTGCTCCCAATCTAACAGCAATTGTAGTGCCAGGATCGCGTCCTGTCAAACGAGCTGCGGAGAAGTTGGGCTTGGATAAGGTCTTCTTAGATGCTGGCTTTGAGTGGCGAGACCCAGGTTGCTCTATGTGCCTAGTATGAATCCCGACAAGGTTCCTGATGGTGTCCACTGTGCCTCAACCAGTAACCGCAACTTTGAGGACAGACAGGGATTTGGTGCTAAAACCCATCTTTGCAGTCCAGCCATGGCAGCAGCGGCGGCTATTGCAGGCCGTTTCGTAGATGTTCGGCAAATGCCAGAGGCCCAGTAAGGAGAGGATATGGAGAAATTTACAGTTTATACGGGAACGACCGTTCCTCTTATGAATGATAACATCGACACCGACCAAATACTCCCCAAGCAGTTTCTCAAGTTAATTGATAAAAAAGGCTTTGGTAAGTATCTCATGTATGCTTGGCGTTATCTGGACGATAACTATACTGAGGATCCAGACTTTGTCTTTAACCGACCTGAATACCGAAAAGCCAGTATCCTCATTTCAGGGGATAATTTTGGGGCAGGTTCTTCAAGGGAACACGCAGCTTGGGCTCTAGCCGACTATGGTTTTAAGGTCGTGATTGCAGGTTCTTTTGGGGACATTCATTACAATAATGAACTCAATAATGGCATGTTGCCCATTGTTCAGCCTAGGGAGGTTAGAGAGAAACTAGCCCAACTCAAACCGACCGACCAGGTAACTGTGGACTTGGAACAACAAAAAATCATCTCACCAGTTGGAGAATTCACTTTCGAAATAGATAGCGAGTGGAAACACAAGCTCTTAAATGGTTTGGATGATATCGGAATTACTTTGCAGTATGAAGATTTGATTGCTGCTTATGAAAAACAACGACCAGCCTACTGGCAGGATTAGAAAAATAGAAAAGGAACTATAGAACTATGACAAAACACATTCAATGGAACGGAACACTTTCTCAAGAAGGCTATGACATTTTAAAAGGTGAGGGCGGATGTATCGTTTGCCCTACAAAAGTTGGTTACATTATCATGACTAGCGATAAAGCAGGACTTGAACGCAAATTTGAAGCTAAAGAGCGTAACCGTAACAAACCAGGTGTTGTCCTCTGTGGTAGCATGGACGAGCTACGCGCTTTAGCACAACTCAACCCAGAAATTGAAGCCTTCTACCAAAAACATTGGGACGAAGACATTCTCCTCGGTTGTATCCTTCCATGGAAACCAGAAGCCTTTGAGAAATTGAAAGCATACGGTGATGGCCGTGAAGAACTCATGACAGACGTTCGTGGTACTAGCTGTTTTGTCATCAAATTTGGTAAAGCTGGTGAACAGTTGGCTGCTAAACTTTGGGAAGAAGGCAAGATGGTCTACGCCTCATCAGCTAACCCATCTGGAAAAGGAAACCGTGGTAAGGTGGAAGGTATCGGGGAACGTATCGAAGGAGCAGTGGACCTTGTCATTGAAGCAGACGACTATGTGGCTTCCATCCAACCGGACAAAACGATTGAAACGCGCTACGAGCAAGGTGTGATGGTTTCTATGGTCGATAAGGACGGAAAACTCATCCCAGAACAAGGAGGAGCCCGTTCAACTTCACCAGCACCAGTTGTGATCCGCAAAGGGCTTGACATTGATAAAATCATGATGCACCTGTCAGATACCTTTAACTCATGGGACTACCGTCAAGGTGAGTATTATTAAGATAAAAAAAGAGATCTAGTGTTAAGAGACGTTGAATCTCCTAACGCTGGGCTTTTTCTTTAGAATTTCTTTTCTTTTTCTATAGGATATGATATTCTATATATGAAATATATAGTTTTTTTATTCGAATGTTATTATAAAAGGAGTAAGATTGATGCTGAAAAAGAAGAGTTAGTTTAGAAGATTTTTTTATGCTTGGTATCAAGAAAAATGAAATCAATTTAAGAGAATCTGCAAAACAATACAGTTTAAAAAATGAAGAATTGAGAGAAGATTTTCTTAAAGAATGGCCACTTGATAAAATTTTAACCATGTCTATTGATGAATATGTAATTGGGAAAGGTGCTAAAAGTAATTCTTTTTGCTATGCTCTTGAGGCAGGAAAGTACCAATCATTATTTATGGGAATTGGAGGCGGAGGTTCTTCAAAATTTGGTATTTATTGGAATGAGGATACTAAAAGCTATAAGAATCAAGCAAATAAAATCATTCCAGAATCAGACCTAGAAGACCGATTTAACAAATTAAAATCGGATTTGTATGAGATCATTCAAGCTGGTAGAAAATTAGATTTCAATAATCCCATCTTTGACATGAAAAAGTCAAAGAATGAATTTATTGGTCGTTCTGCTGTGGTGACAAAATTACTTTGTATTTATTCTGAGAACCATTTTTTTTTAGGAGTAAATATGAATAGTCAGAATGAATTTTGGAATAGGTTGATTCCTCAAAGTAATCAAGGAGGGCCCTATCGTCAAAATCATGAGATTTGTAAACTATTTTCTAAAACCTATCCTGAACTAGAGTCTTCAATGTTGGGTAGTGTTTTATTTGAATATTCAAAAGATTGTATAGACAGTGATAATAAGCAGGGAGAGAAAGAAATGTCTGAACAAAATAATATCCATCATCCCTTGAGTAATATCTTATTAAAATCCAAAAACCTCATTCTCCGTGGGACACCTGGTACTGGGAAAACTTATCTTGCTAAAGAAATTGCTAAAGAGTTAACGGATGGCAATGAAGACCATATAGGCTTTGTACAATTTCACCCTTCTTATGATTATACGGATTTTGTAGAGGGTTTGAGACCGGTATCAAATGGGGATGGAGCTATTGAGTTTAAGCTAGAGGATGGTATTTTTAAGAAGTTCTGTCAGAGGGCGAAAGAAGCTCAGAAAACTGGAGGACAAGATAATTTTGATGAAGCTTGGGATTCTTACCTAGCCTATATAAATAATTCGGATGAAAAAGAGTATTTAACAAAGGGTTCTTACCTGTCAGTAAATAGTAGACAAAACCTATCCGTTAATTATGATAAGGGAACATCAGGATGGAGTTTATCTAAAAATTATGTATACGAACTTTATAAAAATCCGAATTATGACAAACAAAAGTATTATAAGAGTGAAGGTAAAAAAGTCCTTGAAACTTTAAAGAAAAGATTTGGTCTGAAAGACTATATCTCTCCAACAGAGATCAACACAGACAAGAAATTTGTCTTCATCATTGATGAGATCAATCGTGGTGAGATTTCTAAGATTTTTGGTGAACTCTTTTTCTCTATCGATCCTGGATATCGTGGTAGAGATGGAGAAGTTTCTACTCAATATGCTAATTTACATGAAACTGATGAGAAATTTTATATCCCTGACAATGTCTATATCATTGGAACCATGAATGATATAGACAGATCTGTTGATACCTTCGATTTTGCTATGCGTCGTCGTTTCCGCTTTGTTGAAGTTACGGCTGAAAGTCAACTTGGTATGCTAGATAAGAAACTAGGAGAACATGCTGAAGAAGCTAAAATTCGTCTAAGAAACTTGAATGCTGAAATTGAAAACGTTCAGGAGTTAAACAGTCATTATCATATCGGTCCAAGTTATTTCCTTAAATTAGAGGAAGTGAATTTTGACTATGAATTACTCTGGTCTGATTATCTGAAACCACTATTGGAAGATTATGTACGTGGTTCCTATGAGGAATATGAAAGTCTGGAAACATTGAAAAAAGCATTTGATATAACAAATAACGAGCAAACTGATCTACAAGATACTGGTGATTATGATGCGGATAACCGATAATCAACACAAGATTGATAAAGAAGAATTTGTTGAAGAATATCCTAAACTAAGTCAAGCCCTTCTTGATAGAACACTGGATAACCTTTCTAAAGAGGACAATATCTTTATTTTTCCAAACGATTTGAAGAATTCTTCTGACTTAGAAAGAGACCAAAAAATCTTTGAAACGGTCAATCAGGAAATTAATACAGGAAATGTGATTGGTTTTCTGGGGTGTGGTCAGGAAAGATTAACGATCTCCTCGCGTTTTTCTGATGAAAGAAACGACTATTTTTTGCATTATCTTTTACAAAAGGTTCTTCATATCAATCTCTCTAGTCTAGATGTAGCTTTGTCGCGTGAAGATAAGCTCTATCAGCTTTTGATTTACCTCTTTCCAAAATATCTGCAAGTTGCTCTCCGAAAAGGTCTTTATAAGGAATACCAACGATTTTCTCATAACGACAGTCATGTAAAGGGAGTGATAGATGTAGGAAATCATCTTAAGAGAAATGTTCCTTTTATGGGAAATATCGCCTATACAACTAGAGAGTTCACCTATGATAATCCACTCATGCAATTGATTCGGCATACGATTGAGTACATAAAGACTCAAAACAGTTTCGGAGCTTTGCTTGATAATAATCGTGAAACTATAGCTGAGATTATCCGTGTAACTCCGTCTTATAAACTCGCTGATCGTGCTAAGATTATCAGAATGAATAAAACGAAACCCATCCGACACGCCTACTTCAGAGAGTACAGAAAGTTGCAAGAGCTTTGCCTGATGATCCTAAACCAAGAAAAGCACGGGTTAGGATATCAAGAGCAAAAATCCATGGAATTCTCCTTGATGTTTCCTGGCTTTGGGAAGAGTATGTTTATACCTTGTTGCCAAAAGGTTTCATCCATCCACGGAATAAAGAAAAGACGGACGGTATTTCAGTATTTTTAAACGATAAAAATCATGAAAAACGTAAAAGGCGTGATCGAGAAGTATATCCAGATTTTTATGATCTAGAACGAAATACTGTTTTAGATGCTAAATATAAGAAACTGGAGTTCACTGAAAGAGGGATTAACCGTGAGGACTTGTTCCAATTGATTTCCTATTCTTATATTTTAGAAGCTGAGAAAGCTGGACTGATTTTTCCTAGTGTGGAGCGGTCAGTAAATAGTGAAATAGGAAAAATAGCTGGCTATGGAGCTCAATTGAAGAAGTGGTCTATCCAAATCCCTCAGAATGCCTCATCCTATAGTGCATTTTGTAAAATGATGGAAAACTCCGCAGAAATTTTTAAAGCGATTATTGATGAAGAAGTGGGGAGAAAGTAATCTCTTCGCTTTTTTGCTATTTATATAAGTAATTTCCGAACGATATTATTTGATTGTTGAAAATATTTGACAAAAACTGTACTTTGGTTTATAATAAATCAAGGAAACGTCGTAAAAGACGTAGGGATGTGCAAGCATAGGTAGGTCATTACAAAAGAAAAGAGACATCGATATGTTAAATGAATTTCCAATTTTTGATTACGAAGATATTCAGTTGATCCCAAACAAATGTGTCATTAAAAGCCGTGCAGAAGCAGATACGAGTGTCACACTTGGAAATCACACTTTCAAACTACCTGTTGTACCAGCGAATATGCAGACGATTTGGATGAGAACGTAGCAGAGCAACTTGCTAAAGGCGGATACTTCTACATTATGCACCGTTTTGATGAGGCGGAGCGCATCCCTTTTATCAAGCGCATGCACGATCAAGGGCTCATTGCTTCCATTTCTGTCGGTGTCAAGGATTACGAGTATGACTTTGTTAGCCAACTCAAGGCTGATGCTCCTGAGTATATCACGATTGATATTGCTCATGGTCACGCAGATAGCGTGATTTCAATGATTCAGCACATCAAGAAGGAATTACCAGATACTTTTGTCATTGCTGGGAATGTTGGCACACCAGAAGCTGTGCGTGAACTGGAAAATGCTGGTGCGGATGCTACCAAGGTTGGAATCGGTCCTGGTAAGGTTTGTATCACCAAGGTCAAGACTGGTTTTGGTACAGGTGGTTGGCAGTTGGCAGCACTTCGCTGGTGTGCTAAAGCGGCTCGCAAACCGATTATTGCTGATGGTGGGATTCGTACTCATGGTGATATTGCTAAGTCTATTCGTTTTGGTGCTAGCATGGTCATGATTGGTTCTCTCTTTGCAGGACATATCGAAAGCCCAGGGAAAACAATTGAAGTCGATGGTGAACAGTTCAAAGAATACTATGGTTCAGCTTCTCAATATCAAAAAGGGGCTTATAAAAATGTGGAAGGAAAACGCATCTTGCTTCCTGCAAAAGGACATTTGCAAGATACCCTTACTGAGATGGAGCAGGATCTGCAAAGTGCCATTTCCTACGCAGGTGGACGCAAGGTTGCTGACCTCAAGCACGTTGATTATGTGATTGTGAAAAACTCTATCTGGAATGGTGATGCATCCCACTAATGGACGCATACTCCACCCATAAAAAACTTGTTATTAGAGCAAATTTCTGTTATAATAAAACAAGTTTCCACCCTTAGTGTAATGGATATCACGTAAGATTCCGGTTCTTGAGATGGGGGTTCGATTCCCTCAGGGTGGATATAATTAGCCTAAGAAAGCCTTTAAATAAGGCTTTTTTCTTTATACTGCTCCTAAAATTAAAAATTTTCTTCTAAAAAATGCTCAATTCCTTTCTAGTCCCGTTTTAAAGTGACTCAGGGGGCTTTTTTTGTTATAATAGAAAGGATCGTAATTATTAGAAAGAGGTCAGTATGAAAGAATTACAAACTGTACTGAAAGACCGTTTTGCAATCGAATTTGCGGATAAAAAGCTACTGGAAACTGCCTTTACTCATACGAGTTATGCCAATGAGCACCGCCTCTTAAAAATTTCACACAATGAACGCTTGGAATTTTTAGGAGACGCTGTTCTGCAATTATTGATTTCAGAATATCTTTATAAAAAATATCCTAAGAAACCAGAGGGCGATTTGTCCAAGCTCCGTGCCATGATTGTCCGCGAGGAGAGTTTGGCTGGTTTTGCGCGTGATTGCCAGTTTGATCATTTTATCAAGCTGGGTAAGGGGGAAGAAAAGTCTGGTGGTCGCAATCGTGACACCATTCTTGGTGATGCTTTTGAAGCTTTTCTGGGTGCTTTGCTTTTAGACAAGGATGTGGCTAGGGTAAAAGAGTTTATCTATCAGGTTATGATTCCCAAGGTTGAAGCAGGTGACTTTGAGATGATTAAGGATTACAAGACTCATCTGCAAGAGTTGCTTCAGGTCAATGGGGATGTGGATATTCGCTATCAGGTTATCTCTGAGACGGGACCTGCTCATGATAAGGTTTTTGATGTAGAAGTTCTAGTTGAAGGCAAGAGCATTGGAAAAGGCCAAGGGCGTTCTAAGAAGTTAGCAGAGCAAGAGGCCGCAAAAAATGCCGTTGAGAAAGGGCTGGATTCATGTATTTAAAGGAAATTGAGATTCAGGGATTCAAGTCTTTTGCTGACAAGACCAAGGTCGTTTTTGACCAAGGTGTGACAGCTGTCGTTGGGCCAAATGGATCTGGAAAATCAAATATCACAGAAAGTCTGCGTTGGGCCTTGGGAGAGTCTAGTGTCAAAAGCCTTCGTGGTGGCAAGATGCCCGATGTCATTTTTGCTGGGACTGAAAGTCGTAAACCGCTCAATTATGCTTCGGTTGTCGTGACTTTGGATAATGAAGATGGCTTTATCAAGGATGCAGGACGAGAAATCAAGGTAGAGCGCCATATCTATCGTAGTGGAGATAGTGAGTATCGAATTGATGGCAAGAAAGTCCGTCTACGCGATGTACATGACCTTTTCTTAGATACAGGTCTGGGACGGGATTCCTTCTCTATTATTTCCCAAGGGAAGGTTGAGGAGATTTTTAACTCCAAGTCTGAGGAACGTCGAGCTATTTTTGAAGAAGCTGCAGGAGTTTTAAAGTACAAGACTCGTAGAAAAGAAACAGAAAGCAAACTACAGCAAACTCAAGACAACCTGGACCGCTTAGAGGATATTATCTATGAGTTGGACAATCAAATCAAGCCTCTTTCCAAACAAGCCGAGAATGCTCGTAAGTTTCTCGACTTGGATGGTCAACGTAAGGCTATTTACTTGGATGTACTGGTTGCCCAAATCAAGGAAAACAAGGCTGAACTTGAGCTGACAGAAGAAGAACTGACTCAGGTTCAGGAACTTTTGACTAGTTATTATCAAAAACGTGAAGAGTTAGAAGAGGAAAATCAAAGTCTTAAAAAGAAACGCCAAGATCTCCAAGCTCAAATGTCCAAAGACCAAGGAAGTTTGATGGATCTGACGAATCTGATAAGTGATTTAGAGCGAAAATTAGCCTTATCAAAACTGGAGTCTGAGCAGGTAGCCCTCAATCAACAAGAAGCACAAGCCCGTTTGACTGCTTTGGAAGACAAGAGAAAGACTTTAAGTAAAGAGAAGGCGGAAAAAGAAGCAAATCTGGCACAGTTAGAGGGAAATCTAGCTGAGAATAACAAGGAACTCAATCGTTTAGAGGCAGAATTGTTGGCTTTCTCAGACGATCCTGACCAGATGATTGAGCTCTTGCGAGAACGCTTTGTCGCTCTTTTACAAGAAGAAGCGGAGGTCTCAAACCAACTGACCCGCATCGAGAATGAACTAGAGAACAGCCGTCAGCTATCTCAAAAACAAGCAGATCAACTTGAGAAACTGAAAGAACAACTGGCTACAGCTAAAGAGAAAGCAAGTCAGCAAAATTCTGAGCTTGAAACTGCCAAGGAGCAGGTTCAGAAATTATTGGCTGACTACCAAGCTAATGCCAAGGAGCAAGAGGAACAGAAAGTTTCTTTCCAAGCCCAGCAGAGCCAACTCTTTGACCGTCTGGATAGTCTCAAAAACAAGCAGGCTAGAGCCCAAAGTTTAGAGAATATCCTTAGAAATCATAGCAACTTTTACGCGGGTGTTAAGAATGTTCTCCAAGAAAAAGACCGTCTAGGTGGGATTATTGGTGCAGTCAGTGAACATTTGACCTTTGATGTGCATTATCAAACTGCCCTAGAAATTGCACTTGGAGCTAGCAGTCAACACATCATCGTAGAAGATGAGAATGCGGCGACTAAGGCGATTGATTTCCTCAAACGCAACAGAGCTGGTCGTGCAACCTTTCTTCCTTTGACAACGATCAACGCGCGTACGATTTCTAGTCAGAACCAAGATGCTATCGCTGCAAGTCCAGGATTTCTGGGAATGGCAGATGAGTTGGTGTCGTTTGATAAGAGATTAGAAGCCATTTTCAAGAATTTGCTAGCTACCACGGCTATCTTTGACACCGTAGAACATGCCCGTACGGCAGCTCGTCAAGTTCGTTACCAGGTTCGTATGGTGACGCTTGATGGTACCGAATTGCGTACAGGTGGTTCCTACGCGGGTGGTGCCAATCGTCAAAACAACAGTATTTTCATCAAGCCAGAGCTGGAACAATTACAAAAAGAAATTGCTGAGGAAGAAGCTAACTTGCGGTCAGAAGAAGCGAGTTTGAAGACCTTGCAAGATGAGATGGCGGTATTGGCAGAAAGATTAGAAGCTATCAAATCTCAGGGTGAGCAAGCTCGTATTCAGGAGCAAGGTTTGTATCTTGCTTATCAACAAACCAATCAGCAGGTCGAAGAACTGGAAACGCTTTGGAAACTTCAAGAAGAGGAATTAAATCGCCTATCTGAAGGAGATTGGCAAGCGGACAAGGAAAAATGCCAAGAGCGCCTCGCTACTATCGCCAGTGAAAAGCAAAATCTGGAAGCTGAGATTGAAGAGATTAAGTCTAACAAAAACGCTATTCAAGAACGCTATCAAAACTTGCAGGAACAGATTTCTCAAGCGCGCTTGCTTAAGTCCGAACTGCAAGGACAAAAGCGGTACGAAGTGACTGATATTGAACGCTTAGGCAAGGAACTGGATAATCTGGATATCGAGCAAGAGGAGATTCAGCGTCTCCTCCAAGAAAAGGTCGATAATCTTGAGAAAGTGGATACGGATTTGCTAAGTCAGCAGGAGGAAGAGGCCAAAACTCAGAAAGCCAATCTTCAACAAGGTCTGATTCGCAAGCAGTTTGAGTTGGATGATATCGAAGGTCAACTAGATGATATTGCCAGTCATTTGGATCAGGCTCGTCAGCAGAATGAAGAGTGGATTCGCAAACAAACACGTGCTGAAGCTAAGAAGGAAAAAGTCAGCGAACGCTTGCGCTACCTACAAACTCAATTAACAGACCAGTACCAGATCAGCTACACAGAGGCTCTAGAAAAGGCTCATGAACTGGAAAATCTAACTCTGGCGGAGCAAGAGGTTAAGGATTTAGAGAAGGCTATTCGCTCACTGGGACCTGTCAATTTAGAAGCTATTGAACAGTACGAAGAAGTTCACAGCCGTCTGGATTTCCTCAATAGCCAGCGTGATGATATTTTGTCAGCGAAAAATCTGCTTCTTGAGGCCATCACAGAGATGAATGATGAGGTTAAGGAACGCTTTAAATCAACCTTTGAGGCTATTCGTGAATCCTTTAAAGTGACCTTTAGACAGATGTTTGGCGGTGGTCAGGCAGACTTGATTTTGACTGAGGGCGATCTTTTAACCGCTGGTGTGGAGATTTCTGTCCAACCACCAGGTAAGAAAATCCAATCTCTCAACCTTATGAGTGGTGGGGAAAAAGCCCTATCAGCTCTGGCTCTGCTCTTCTCAATCATCCGAGTTAAGACCATTCCTTTCGTCATCTTGGACGAGGTAGAGGCGGCGCTGGATGAAGCCAATGTCAAACGTTTTGGGGATTACCTCAACCGCTTTGACAAGGACAGTCAGTTCATCGTCGTAACCCACCGTAAGGGGACGATGGCGGCAGCGGACTCTATCTATGGAGTTACCATGCAAGAGTCAGGTGTGTCTAAGATTGTTTCGGTTAAGTTAAAAGACTTGGAAGAAACAGTAGACTAGTTACCAAATGATAGCATCTCTTAGGAGGTGCTATTTTTTAAAACTAAAGTGCTAAATTTTCTCTTGAGGTCAGTTCAGGCGCAAAAAACGACATTTGGGATTTCCTCTTAGCGAAAGGCTTTCTCTATGATATAATAGTTTCATGATTACAACAGTACCTATTAAGAACGAAAAAGATATTGCAGTACCGGGGAAAACAGTCCTTGTACTAGGTTATTTTGATGGCATCCACAAGGGGCATCAGAAACTTTTTGAAGTGGCTAGCAAGGCTTCTATGAAGGATTATCTGCCAGTTGTCGTGATGACCTTTACAGAGTCGCCAAAACTTGCCTTGCAACCTTACCAACCTGAGCTCATGCTCCATATCGTCAATCACGAAGAACGGGAGCACAAGATGAAGTGGCATGGAGTAGAGGCTCTTTTCTTACTTGACTTTAGTAGCAAATTTGCTAGTTTAACGGGTCAAGAATTCTTTGATACCTATATCAAGGCTTTAAAACCAGCTATCATTGTGGCAGGATTTGACTATACCTTTGGCTCTGATAAGAAAACTGCAGATGACCTGAAGGACTATTTTGATGGAGAGATCATCATTGTTCCTCCGGTCGAGGACGAAAAGGGCAAGATTAGTTCCACACGGATTCGTCAGGCTATTCTTGATGGAGATGTCAAGGAAGTCAATCACCTGCTCGGTACTCCGCTCCCATCTCGTGGGATGGTCGTTCACGGGAATGCTCGTGGGCGTACTATCGGATATCCAACAGCCAATCTGGTTCTAAGAGACCGAACCTACATGCCAGCAGACGGTGTTTATGTAGTCGATGTTGAGGTGCAACGTCAAAGATATCGTGGCATGGCAAGTGTTGGGAAAAATGTTACTTTCGATGGAGAAGAGCCACGTTTTGAAGTTAATATTTTCGACTTTTCAGATGACATTTACGGTGAGACAGTCATGGTCTACTGGTTAGACCGTGTCCGAGATATGGTCAAATTTGACTCCGTAGAGGAACTGGTAGACCAACTCCAGAAAGACGAAGAGATTGCTCGGAACTGGAAGGATGGAGAGTAGAAAAGTTTAAAAAAGTGAACCATATTTTGTGTTTGCTTTTTTATTTTTGAAAGAAATTTTTATAGCGAGAAACATAATTGAAGCTTGATTGAAAATCTGTTAAAATAGTGATATTCATAACTTTAAAAAAACCAAAGAAAAGAGACTATATGATTACAGGCGAATTAAAAAGTAAAATCGATCAACTGTGGGAAATGCTGTGGACTGAAGGAAATGCAAATCCTCTAACAAATATTGAACAATTGACTTATCTTCTGTTTATGAAGGATTTGGATAGTGTTGAACTTGGACGCGAAAGCGATGCTGAGTTTTTAGGGATTTCTTATGAGGGAATTTTTCCAAAAGACAAACCTGAATACCGTTGGTCGACCTTTAAAAATATAGGAGATGCTCAGGAAGTTTATCGTTTAATGACCCAGGAGATTTTTCCATTTATTAAGAATCTTAAGGGTGATACTGACGATACAGCTTTTTCACGTTATATGCGTGAAGCCATCTTTCAAATTAATAAACCAGCTACGCTCCAAAAGGTGATTTCTATATTAGACGAATTTCCAAGTAGAGGGTCAGATATAGATTTTGATAATGACACACAGGGAATTAATGATATTGGAGACATCTATGAATATCTGCTATCAAAATTGTCAACCGCAGGTAAAAATGGACAGTTTCGTACACCTCGTCACATCATCGATATGATGGTTGAGTTGATGCAACCAACTATCAAGGATATTGTCTCAGATCCTGCTATGGGCTCTGCTGGTTTCTTAGTATCTGCTAGCCGTTACTTAAAGCGTAAGAAAGATGAATGGGAAACCAATCCAGATAATATCAACCATTTTCATAACAATATGTTTCATGGAAATGATACGGATACAACCATGCTGAGACTTGGTGCAATGAACATGATGCTACATGGAGTGGAAAATCCACAAATTAGTTATCTTGACTCACTATCTCAAGATAATGACGAAGCAGATAAGTACACTTTAGTTCTAGCAAATCCTCCATTTAAAGGGTCACTTGACTACGATTCAACTTCAAATGATCTCCTTGCGACTGTAAAAACCAAAAAAACAGAATTGCTTTTCCTTGCTCTTTTCTTGCGTACCTTGAAACCAGGGGGGCGTGCAGCAGTTATTGTACCTGATGGTGTCCTCTTTGGTTCTTCTAAAGCCCATAAAGGAATTCGTCAGGAAATTGTAGAGAAACATAAATTAGATGCTGTAATCTCAATGCCTAGCGGTGTTTTCAAACCTTATGCTGGAGTTTCAACTGCCATACTCATCTTCACAAAAACTGGAAATGGTGGAACGGATAAGGTCTGGTTTTACGATATGAAAGCAGATGGTTTAAGTTTGGATGATAAACGACAACCGATCAGTGATAATGATATTCCAGATATTATTCAACGTTTCCATCAACTTGAAAACGAAGCAGAACGTAAGAGAACGGACCAGTCTTTCTTTGTTCCAGTCGATGAGATAAAGGATAATGATTATGATTTATCGATCAATAAATACAAAGAAATCGAGTATGAAAAAGTTGAGTATGAACCAACAGAAGTCATCTTAAAGAAAATTAATGATCTAGAAAAAGAAATTCAAGCTGGCTTGGTAGAGTTAGAAGAATTACTCAAGTAGGGAGATGGAAGTATGAAAAAAGTGAAGTTAGGGGAAGTGACAATTAATATAGATAATCGTAGAAAACCCCTTAATAATCTTCAACGGTCAGAAAAATCGTTCTCAAAAAAATATCCGTACTGTGGTGCAAATAACATTATTGATTTTATAGATGAATATATTTTTGACGAAAATGAAGAAATCCTTTGTATTGCTGAGGATGGCGGCAATTGGGGTAAAGATGAGGAATGTACTTATGTGATGAATGAAAAGTGTTGGGTTAATAATCATGCGCATGTACTTAAAATGAAAACAGGTGTTGATATTAACTATATCAAACTTATTCTTGACTATTTAGATTTAACGCCATATATCACAAGTTCAACTAGAGGGAAGTTAACAAAATCCTCTTTAGATAAAATTGAGATAAATCTACCTAATTATCATACACAGATTAGTATCTCAAAAAAAATATCTGACATTCAGAAATTAATTACAAAAAAGGAAGAACAAATTCAAAAATATAACGAACTCGTCAAATCCCGATATTTCGAGGAGGTGGTTGCATGAAATTAATTGATGTGTGTAAACCTAAACAGTGGAAAACCATTTCGACTAATGAATTAGTTAAAGATGGATATCCAGTTTTCGGTGCAAATGGGATAATCGGTTACTTTTCTGATTATAATCACGAGAAGCCTACACTTTGTATAACTTGTCGTGGTGCGACTTGTGGTACAGTAAATAAATCACTGCCCTATTCTTACGTTACTGGAAACTCTATGGCACTTGATGACTTAGATGAATCAGTAATCATGATAGATTTTTTATATTACTTTCTTCAATATCGTGGTTTTAATGATGTTATAACTGGGTCAGCACAACCACAAATTACTAGACAATCTTTAAGTAAGATTATAATACCTGATTTTGACATAACAATTCAAAAAGAAATCACTCAGACTATTCATGATTTAGAACACCTAATCTTAATTCGAAACAAACAAATAGAGAACCTTACCGACCTTGTAAAATCCCGATTTAACGAGATGTTTGGGGATCCTGTTTTTAATGAAATGAGATGGAGAAGATGTAAGTTAAAGGATATATCAATAGGAAAATTGGCTTACGGATCAGGGGCATCAGCAATTGATTTTTCAGGATTAAGATATATTCGTATAACTGATATTGATGAATGTGGGAACTTGAAACTTGACAAAAAATCACCTAGCCATTATGACGAGAAATATTTATTAAATACCGGTGATATATTGTTCGCTCGAAGTGGAGCTACAGTTGGAAAAACTTTTTTATATTCGAAAGAGAAATATGGTCCAGCCCTATATGCAGGATACTTGATTAGACTAATCCCTAATCTTTCATTAGTAAACCCTGTTTTCGTTTATCACTTTACAAATACAATGTTCTATAATGATTTTATTGCTAAAGTTCAGAATACAGTTGCACAACCAAATATCAATGCAAAACAATATAGTGAATTAGATTTCATACTCCCCCCTCTTTCCCTCCAAAACGAATTCGCGGACTTTGTGGCTCAGGTCGACAAATCACAATTGGCAATTCAAAAATCTCTGGAAGAATTGGAAACCTTGAAAAAATCACTTATGCAGGAGTATTTCGGTTAAGATTCGAGATGAAATAGCAGTTTTACACTATCATTGTAATTACCGTAATTATTTGTTATAATACTTCAAAGGAGGAAATCAGATGGTCGTAAAAACAAGAAAACAAGGAAATTCAATCACCATTACGATTCCAAGCGAGTTCAATATTCCAAGTGGTGTTAAATACGAAGCAAAATTGTTACCAAGTGGTGAAATTATCTTTACTCCTGAAGAATCGGAACATCAGATCTCTTATGTTTCTGATGATGCCTTTAACTTAAAATTGGATACAATTTTTGATGAATACGACGATGTTTTCAAAGCTTTGGTGGAAAAATGACAGTCTATCTAACAGAAAAGCAAATTGAAAAAATCAATGCTTTAGTAATTCAACGGTATTCTCCAAAGGAGCAAATTCAAACAGTTAGTCCTTCAGCGTTAAATATGATTGTGAACTTACCAGAACAATTTGTTTTTGGCAAACCTCTTTATCCAACAATTTTTGATAAAGCAACAATATTATTTGTCCAATTGATAAAGAAGCATGTTTTTGCCAATGCCAATAAACGAACGGCCTTCTTTGTTTTGGTGAAGTTTTTACAATTAAATGGTTATCACTTTACTGTTTCCGTGGAAGAAGCGGTTGATATGTGCGTGACTATAGCGGTAGAAGCTTTAACTGATGAAAAAATGATAAGCTACTCTAAATGGATTTCTGAACATTCTATCAGAGAAAAGGTCAAAAAGTGAGATAGTATGCTGGATTGAAATGAGCATAAGAAAATAAATGAACAGGCAATATTAGAATTCTGTAATGCAGAAACTGATATTGCCTCTTTTTATTGATGAGTAATAATGAAAGTGAGAATTTATGGAATCAAAAGTTACAATTATCATACAAGAAATGTTACCACTTTTAAACAATGAACAATTACTAGCATTGAGAGAGAGTTTAGAACGCCATCTAGTGGATGGAAAAAAGCAGCAAAAGTATTCGAATAATAATCTGTTGCAACTATTTATAACTGCTAAGCAGGTGGAGGGCTGTAGCGCAAAAACAATACGTTATTATCAGAGAACAATTGAAAATTTGTTTCATGATATTAAGGAGTCTGTGACACAACTGACAACAGATGATTTAAGAAGTTATCTAGCAAATTATCAGTCTGAAAAGGACTGTAGTAAGGCGAATTTGGACAATATTCGGCGTATATTGTCTTCTTTTTTTGCTTGGCTTGAGCAAGAGGAGTATATCATCAAGAACCCTATTCGAAGGATTAAAAAAATTAAGACAGAACAAACTGTAAAAGAAACTTATACGGATGAACATCTGGAAATTATGCGGGATAACTGTGAAAATTTAAGAGATTTGGCAATGATTGACCTACTAGCATCAACAGGTATGCGTGTAGGAGAACTGGTCCAATTGAATCGTTCTGATATCGATTTTGAAAACAGAGAGTGTGTTGTTTTTGGAAAAGGAAAAAAAGAAAGACCCGTATATTTTGATGCTCGTACGAAAATTCATTTAAGAAACTATCTCAATGATAGAAAAGATAGCCATCCTGCTCTTTTTGTAACGCTAGTTGGAAAAGCTCATAGACTTGGAATTGCGGGTGTCGAGATTCGATTGAGAAAGTTAGGACATAAACTTGGAATACAAAAGGTTCATCCACATAAATTCAGAAGAACCTTGGCGACTAAGGCGATTGATAAAGGAATGCCTATCGAACAAGTCCAAAAACTACTAGGTCACAGCAAAATTGACACAACCCTGGCCTATGCCATGGTCAACCAAAGCAATGTTAAACATTCGCATCAAAAATTCATCTCTTAAATGCAAATCCCGATTTAACGAGATGTTTGGAGATATTTTTGATAATCCACAGTCTAAATTAGAAGATCACACTGAATTAAATCCGAATAAAAGGGAGGAGCTACTAAACTTTAATGGAGATGTTTCGTTTATACCAATGGCAAACGTTAGTGAAAATGGAAAAATTAATTTATCTATTAATCGAAATATTGATGATGTTCGAAAAGGGTTTACTTTTTTTAAGGATAATGATGTAATTGTTGCAAAAATTACACCATGTTTTGAAAATGGGAAAGGTGCCCCATTATTTGGGCTATTGAATGGTATAGGGTTTGGTTCAACTGAATTTCATGTTCTTAGGCCAAAGAACACGGTCAATACAGTATGGTTATACCATGTAACAATGCTCTCGGAATTTAGACTTGAAGGTGAGAGAAAGATGACAGGAAGCGGAGGACAGAGAAGAATTCCTAAGGATTTCATTAGTAATTTCAAATTAAATATTCCCCCTCTTTCCCTCCAAAACGAATTCGCGGACTTTGTGGCTCAGGTCGACAAATCACAATTTGCTTGTGGGATAGTTATAAAACTGTGGAGAAATAACTTGAAATCTAGTATAATATAGCTATCTATTTATTCAAAGTGAGAGAAAAATGGGAAATTTTGATTTTCTTTTAAATAACGAAGAGTATGAATCTTTTTCAAAGCCTTGTATAGAGGCTGAGAATATGATCGCGACATCAACTGTAGCTACTGCTTTTATGGCACGCCGTGCTTTGGAGCAGGCTGTTCATTGGATATATAGTCACGATTCATATTTAGAAGCTCCCTATCGTGCTACCTTATCTTCTTTGGTATGGGATGATGATTTTTGAGAGATTGTGGATCCTGAGCTCCATAGGCAGATTGTTCTTTTAATTCGATGGGGAAATCATGCTGCACATGGTGGAGAAATTAAGGAACGAGAAGCGATTTTGGCTTTGCATCATTTGTATCAGTTTGTCAATTTTATTGATTATTGCTACAGTAACGAGTTTGTGGAGCGTTATTTCGACGAGCAGTTATTGCCACTTTCAGCAAACATCAAGTTTCGAGAAACGCCACAATCTATGGCGAAATTACAAAACAGTTTGCCAGATCTTCCTGATTTCGATGAACAGATGGCTAGTCAGTCATTGGCTGTTCAAGAGACTTATACTGAAAAACGTGAAACAGCAGCTCTACGGCAAGATGTATCTTTCCATATCGATCAACTATCTGAAGCAGAGACAAGAAAACTCTTTATAGATATCGATCTCCGTTTAGCAGGTTGGACATTTGAGGAAAACTGTCGTGTTGAGGTAGCCGTTCATGGTTTGAAGCATGGTACAGGAACTGGATACTGTGACTATGTCCTTTATGGCAAAAATGGGAAAGTTCTAGCAATTGTTGAAGCTAAAAAGGCATCTGTGAATCCAGAAGTAGGGGAGGTGCAGGTCAAGGAATATGCTGAAGTTCTTGAGAAACAAATCGGCTATCGGCCAATTTGCTTTATTACCAATGGTTTAAAGCACTACATACTTGATGGTGTTAATCGTCGCCAGATTGCAGGGTTCTACTCTCAAGAAGAGTTGCAACTTTTGATGGACAGACGTCACTTGCAAACCACTCGAGGATATTTCTAGCAAAATTAGGGGCGACATTTCTGGACGTCATTATCAGAAACATGCGATTACAAGTGTCTGTGAAGCATTCTCCAATAATCGTAGACAGGCACTCTTGGTTATGGCAACTGGTTCTGGGAAAACCCGTACAGCGGTTTCCCTAGTTGATATCCTTTCGCGTCATAACTGGGTAAAAAATGTTCTTTTTTTGGCTGATAGAACTTCCCTAGTTAAGCAAGCTTATGATTCATTTAGGAAATTACTTCCAGATCTTTCAGTTTGCAATTTCTTAGAGGATAAAGATGGTGCTCGATCTAGTCGAATGGTTTTTTCAACCTATCCGACTATGATAGGGGCGATCAGTGATCAAGAAGAAGTAAATCAACGCCCTTTCACTGTTGGGCATTTTGATCTCATCATAATTGACGAATCTCACCGTTCTATTTATCAGAAATACAAATCAATTTTTGATTATTTTGATGCACGGATTGTAGGATTAACTGCCACTCCGCGTCAAGATTTAGATAAAAATACTTACGGTTTCTTTAACTTGGAGAATGGTGTTCCAACATACGCATACGATCTGGAAGAGGCTGTCAAAGATGGCTATTTAGTAGCTTATCATTCGATTGAAACGAAGTTGAAACTACCTACGGATGGTCTACATTACGATGATTTATCTCAAGACGAAAAAGAATATTTTGATAGTCAATTTGAAGATGGTAGTTCTGAGAAAGATATTGATCCTGAGGATTTTAATACCTCTATTTTCAATAGAAAAACAGTTAAAATTGTTCTAGATGAACTAATGACAAGAGGGATTCAGACAGCTTCAGGTGACGAAATTGGTAAAACCATTATCTTTGCTAAAAACCATCGACACGCTGAATACATCAGAGATATTTTTAACGAACGCTATCCTGAAAAAGGAAGCGATTATGCTCAAGTGATTGATTATAGCATTAAGCATTATCAAACCTTAATTGATGATTTTAAAATTAAGGAGAAATACCCTCAAATTGCAATTTCTGTTGATATGTTGGATACAGGTATTGATGTACCAGAGGTTGTTAATTTAATCTTTTTCAAGAAAGTGCGTTCTAAAACTAAGTTTTGGCAGATGATTGGCCGTGGAACCCGTCTTTGTAAAGATTTATTCGGCCCTGAGCAGGATAAGGAAAATTTCTTGGTATTCGATTATGGTGATAATTTTGAATATTTCAAAGCTGATCCAAGAGAAGGAGATGGTCGTCACATTGTTTCTCTGACTCAACGTTTGTTTAACACCAAGGTGGACTTGATTCGTGAACTGCAGGAGCTTCGTTATCAAGATGATCAGTTTGCTAGAGAATACCGTCAACAACTCGTCTCAGAACTTCATGGACGTATGGTGAGCTTAAATGAGTTAGACTTTAGGGTTCGTATGGTCTTAGATACAGTTTATACTTACAGAAAGTTGGAAAATTGGCAAAATCTAACGACCGTCACAAGTGAAACAATCCAGAAAGATCTTTCTCCGATTCTATTTGAAGAAAGTAAAGAGGACGAGATGGCGAGACGATTTGATTTATGGTTGTTTCAGATACAGTTAGGACGACTGTTGGCTAAGCCAGCAACTATCCATATATCTCAAGTTATGAAAACAGCTAAAGCTCTTGCCAGGGTTGGCAATATCCCACAGGTTTTTGCACAGGCTGAAATCATCAGGAAAGTACAGGAACCAGAATTTTGGGAAGAAGTTGATTTATCTGAGCTGGAAAAAATACGCCTTGCTCTTCGAGATTTACTACAGTTTCTGGATAAAACGGAACGCACTGTATATTATGTCAATTTTGATGATCACATTCTTTCCACTGTCCATGATACTAAGCCATATTTACAAGTCAATGACCTGCGATCTTATAATGAAAAAGTTGAACATTATTTGAAAACTCATCTAGATGATGAAGCAATTTCTAAGTTATACCATAATGAAAAATTGACCTCTCAAGATTTACTTGCACTTGAAACATTGCTATGGGAAAAATTAGGTAGCAAGTCAGATTACCAACAACATTATGAAAATAAGGCAATTCCTAGATTGGTCCGTGAGATTATTGGTTTGGATAGAGAGTCTGCCAATCAAGTTTTTTCTAAATTTTTATCGGATGAGAGTCTCAATGCCAAGCAGATTTCCTTTGTGAAATTGATTGTAGATTACATTGTAGAAAATGGTTGTTTGGAGACTAAAGTTTTAACACAAGAGCCGTTTAAATCGTATGGTTCAGTTCAACTACTCTTTCAACACCAACTCCCTATACTTCGTAATATTGTCCAAACAATTGAACTCATCAATGATCGAGCTGGAGAAGCAGCGTAAATAATAAGAGGTTGTAAATGCAAACGCAAGAAGAAATGAATGTTCTGGTACCTGAAATTAGCAGAAATTGAGCGTGATTATGGTATCACAGTTTTGTGGGCTATCGAGTCTGGTAGTCGTGCATGGGGCTTTGAGTCTCCTGACAGTGACTTTGATGTGCGATTTATCTACAAACACAAGCGAGATTTTTATCTCCGTTTGAATGAACAGCGATATGTTATCGAGTTACCAATTGACGATACTTGGGATGTGAGCGGCTGGGATTTAGACAAAACTTTAAAACTCCTTTATAAGTCAAATCCAACATTGTTTGAATGGTTACAGTCTCCAATTGTTTATCAACAAACGGATTTTATCGAACGCATACGTCCTCTTGCCAACCAGTATTTTTCTGAGAAGAAAATGCTGCATCATTACTTGAACACTGCTAGAACTCAAATGAATAAGTATCTTTCAGGAGACAAGGTCGAACCTAAAAAGTATTTCTATGCGCTTCGTCCTATTTTGGCTTGCCGTTGGATCGAAAAATACCATTCAATCCCTCCAATTTTATTTGATGATTTAGTGAAAGAATTGCTTCCTGATGAGATGAAAGAGCATGTGTCAAAATTGCTAGACATTAAGATAAATGGACCTGAAGACATGGAAATTGAGCCTATAAAGCCAATTCAAGATTATATTTTAAATAATATTCAAGAACTGGATGCCTACGTCCAAAGTGTTGGCGAGGATAAAAGAGACTGGAAAGCTCTAAATCAATTTTTCCTTGAAGAATTAAGGCATGATTGAGGTTGTTTATGGGGAAATGGACATGTAAATGCGGGCAAGCGATGAATGACCATAGGTCGCCCGATCCAAATGCTTATTCAGTTTATTCGGATGAGTTGTTTGAAGAAATCATGAATAAAGCTGACGACCATAATAAAATTTCTTATGATGAGATTTCTGAAGCATCTTTTTATATGTGGAAGTGCCCTGAGTGTGGTAGTTTTATGGTTTTTGGCGAAGACGGGGGTAGAGATTGCTTTACTTTTTATGAACGCCAAGAAGCAGAAAAGGTTGAACCTCTCTTTGATCCGGATCAAGAGCTAAATCTTGTTGTAGTTGAGTTTCAGGAGGGAGGGAATGGCTATACTTATATCTGTGATGACCCAAATATCCATATTGGACATGCTGTTATTGTCCCAGTAGGAAAGGAAAATACTGAAAAACTGCTCTAGTTGTACAGAAGTATCATGCCCTACCAAAGGATATCACTTTTCCTGTTGAAAAGTTAAAACGAGTCATCCGTAGGTATTCACATTTCGACCCACACACTTCAAAAATCGTTTGTAGAAATTTAATTAAGCTTGGAAGAATTCTTGATGCTTGCTCTAAAAATGCTAAACCTGTCACTCAGCAAACATATTATAGTATCAAAACTCCCTTAGGCTATTTCTGGTTAGAATTAAATGGAGTTCCGATTCCAATGAAAATCACACAGATTCAAGTCAGAGATAAAAAGTACCAAGTAGAAGGTGCCTTTTATATTAAGCCTTCAGAGATTAACTGTAGAAAATTCTATGAGCTGGAATTATGTGCAGATTTTGATATTGATGCCTCGAGATGGATCGATGTTCTTTCTGATGAAAATGTTTGGGGCAATAGCTGGGAACTAAATGGTCTTCAATTTGGTATTACTGCAGGGGAATCTCCAGAATTTGAAGACGAAGTTGTTGCAAGAAAATATAGTCGTATCCCACTTTATTCTGACTGGCACCCTGAATTTCAGGATTATTATGGTTTCAGTTTAGCCTGGAAAAATACGAGTCTGATAGCGATTTATCAATAGATTTCTATACAACGTAAGATGCAGGAGAATAAGCATGAATCAAGCATGGGAATTATTGTTTGAAGGCAAGATTGAAGAGGCTAAAAAATTAGTTGAAGCTGATTTTTCTTTGGAAACTTGCACTAATTTTAGTTTATTAAATTTGATGGGCTATATCTATCTTGAAGAGCAAAATTATAACGAGTGCTTAAGTATCTACCAGCGTTATATTGACTTAGCCCGAACTAAAAGTGACCAAGAAAATGAACATATAGGTTATCATCAGTTAGCGATGGTTTACCGTGAAATGGGTCATTTTCAAAAAGCTCTACTCTATATCGATCAGGAAATGCAAATTATAAAAAAATATTTTCCCAATGATGCTTTGAAATTTTCTGTTAACAACTATGAACAAGGCTACCTTCGTTTAAAGTTGGGAAATCTAGAAGAGGCAGAAAGCTATATGCAAAAATCCCTAGATTTTGCTTTGACAACTGAGGACTTCATTGCCCAAGCTTGTGCTTATAGAGGGATGGGAGTGATTTATCTGAAGCAAGATTCAGTCAAATCACGAAATTATTTTTATCAATCTATTCAACTCTTTGAAAAAGCTGAGGATAAAATTGGAGCAGACGAGGTAAGAGCTTTATTACAAAATGAGAAGTAGTCCAACTGAGTTGAAGAAAAGCAGTAAAAAGTGGAGATTCATGGCGCAGAAAAGAGGCTAGTTCATAATTTCAACAACTGGAAGTTAAGAACTAGCCTCAAAAGTTTGACAGAAAAAATCCAGTTATGGGACTTAGTGCATTTATATTATGGCTTCATTTTACAGAAACCGAAAGTAAATAACTATTTTTAAAAAATAAAAAAATAGCATAAAAAAATCTAGTTATCCGCATAAAAAAACTGGACTTATCACACTTTATCAAGGTCAAAACCACTCAATTTACTACTAATTTACTACTTATGAATGAGCTTTGATACGACGATTTATCCTTGAAAAGTGAAGATATAAAGATACTTCCAATAAAAATTTGAATATTTAATAGGTAGACACTTCAAAAAAATGAGGTGTCTATTTTTTTACCCGATTTTGAAAGGAAGTGAACTTATGAAAAACAAAAAAATCAAGAATCAAAAGGTCGTTCCCCACTCTTTAAGACCATCAAACATTCATTCAGCCAATAAAAAAAGAAAGGATAGGTAAAAAAATATGGAACTTAAATTTGTGATTCCCAACATGGAAAAAAACATTCGGCAATTTAGAATTTGCTGGCGAGGATAAAGTCGTTCAGCGAAGAATCAACGGACGGCTAACTGTCTTATCAAGAAGCTATAATCTCTATTCTGATGTTCAAAGAGCAGATGATATTGTGGTGGTGCTTCCTGCTGAAGCTGGCGAAAAAAACATTTCGGCTTTGAGGAACGTGTGAAGTTAGTCAATCCACGTATTACCGCAGAGGGCTACAAAATCGGCACTCGTGGTTTTTACAAATTACCTTTTACATGCTGACGACATGATAAAAAGAATAAAGAAAGAGAGGAAAAAAATGATGAGATTAGCAAATGGCATTGTATTAGATAAAGACACGACTTTTTGGAGAATTGAAATTCTCTGCTCTACGTCGTGAAGTGAGAATCCAAAATGAAGACGGGTCGGTTTCAGATGAAATCAAGGAACGTACCTATGACTTAAAAATCCAAAGGACAAGGACGCATGATTCAAGTAAGTATTCCTGCCAGCGTGCCTTTTGAAAGAGTTTGATTATAACGCACGGGTGGAACTTATCAATCCCATTGCGGACACCGTTGCTACTGCCACCTATCAAGGAGCAGATGTTGACTGGTATATCAAGGCAGACGATATTGTGCTGACAAAGGATTCTAGTTCATTCAAAGCTCAACCACAAGCAAAGAAAGAACCGACACAAGACAAATAGTCGCTAGGTAGAAAGGAGACTTTTTCGCATGAAACAGCGTGGTAAAAGGATTCGCCCATCTGGTAAAGATTTAGTCTTTCATTTTACGATAGCGTCACTCCTGCCTGTTTTCCTGCTGGTTGTCGGACTGTTTCATGTGAAGACAATCCAGCAGATCAACTGGCAGGATTTTAACCTATCACAAGCAGATAAGATTGACATTCCCTATTTAATTATCAGTTTCAGTGTCGCAATTCTTATCTGCTTGCTGGTAGCGTTTGTATTCAAACGGGTTCGCTATGATACGGTTAAACAACTTTACCACCGTCAAAAACTGGCAAAGATGATACTTGAAAACAAGTGGTATGAATCTGAACAGGTCAAAACAGAGGGTTTCTTTAAAGATAGTGCTGGTCGTACAAAGGAAAAGATAACCTACTTCCCTAAAATGTATTATCGACTTAAAAATGGCTTGATACAGATACGGGTGGAAATCACGCTGGGAAAAATATCAAGACCAACTCTTACACTTGGAAAAAGAAATTAGAGAGTGGCTTGTACTGTGAGCTGACGGATAAAGAGTTAAAGGATTCCTATGTGGAATATACTTTGCTCTATGACACCATAGCCAGTCGTATTTCTATTGATGAAGTAGAAGCTAAAGATGGTAAACTTCGCTTAATGAAAAACGTATGGTGGGAATATGATAAGCTCCCTCATATGTTGATTGCTGGTGGTACAGGTGGCGGTAAAACTTACTTTATACTGACACTGATTGAAGCCTTGCTTCATACAGATTCAAAACTGTATATTCTTGACCCGAAAAATGCTGACCTTGCGGACTTAGGTTCTGTGATGGCAAATGTCTACTATAGAAAAAGAAGACTTGCTTTCTTGCATTGAAACATTCTATGAAGAAATGATGAAACGTAGTGAGGAAATGAAGCAGATGAAGAACTATAAGACTGGCAAAAAAATTATGCTTACTTAGGTCTCCCGGCACACTTCTTAATCTTTGATGAATACGTCGCTTTCATGGAAATGCTGGGAACAAAAGAAAACACCGCAGTTATGAATAAGCTGAAACAGATTGTCATGTTAGGTCGTCAAGCTGGCTTCTTTCTAATACTGGCTTGTCAACGTCCAGACGCAAAATATTTAGGCGACGGAATCCGTGATCAGTTTAATTTCAGAGTGGCTTTAGGTCGTATGTCTGAAATGGGCTATGGCATGATGTTTGGCAGTGACGTACAAAAGGATTTCTTCTTAAAGCGAATCAAAGGTCGTGGCTATGTTGATGTAGGAACAAGTGTCATATCAGAGTTTTATACTCCCCTTGTACCAAAAGGATATGATTTCTTGGAGGAAATTAAAAAGTTATCCAACAGCAGACAGTCCACGCAGGCGACGTGCGAAGCGGAAGTCGCAGGTGTGGACTGATCTTGCTGGCTGGTGTGGCAATAGCCACGCCAGCACTTAACCCCCCGTATCTAACAGGGGGGTACAAATCGACAGGAAACAGTCAAAAAAACATTAGAAAATCCTTTGGTTACAAGGGATTTACAAAATTTCAGCGTATGTCAAATGGGCTTTAAAAGTTGACATACGCCTTTTTGATTGGAGGGATTTTTACTGAATGAACAAACTTGGTTACAGCATTTAAAAGAAAAACGCTTGGCTTATGGACTATCTCAAAACCGTTTAGCTGTTGCGACTGGTATTACAAGGCAGTATCTAAGCGATATTGAAACAGGAAAAGTCAAGCCATCAGAGGATTTACAGCAGTCCCTTTGGGAAGCTCTGGAACGCTTCAATCCCGACGCTCCCCTTGAAATGCTGTTTGATTATGTAAGGATTCGCTTTCCGACAACAGACGTACAGCAGGTGGTCGAAAACATCTTACAACTGAAACTGTCCTATTTTCTTCATGAGGACTATGGTTTCTATTCTTATTCAGAGCATTATGCTTTAGGCGACATATTCGTCCTTTGCTCCCATGAACTGGACAAAGGAGTTCTGGTGGAATTGAAAGGTCGTGGGTGCAGACAATTTGAAAGCTATCTTCTGGCACAACAAAGAAGCTGGTATGAGTTCTTTATGGACGTTTTGGTGGCTGGCGGTGTGATGAAACGCCTTGACCTTGCCATTAACGATAAGACAGGGATTTTGAATATCCCTGTACTCACTGAAAAGTGCCAACAGGAAGAATGTATCTCCGTCTTCCGCAGTTTTAAAAGCTATCGCAGTGGCGAACTGGTACGCAAAGAGGAAAAGGAATGTATGGGAAACACCCTCTATATCGGTTCATTACAAAGTGAAGTTTATTTCTGTATCTATGAAAAGGACTACGAGCAGTACAAGAAAAATGATATTCCCATTGAAGACGCAGAAGTAAAAAACCGTTTTGAGATTCGATTGAAAAATGAGCGTGCCTATTATGCAGTCCGTGATTTACTCGTCTATGACAATCCAGAGCATACCGCCTTTAAAATTATCAATCGGTATATCCGTTTTGTAGATAAAGACGATTCCAAACCTCGTTCTGATTGGAAACTGAATGAAGAATGGGCTTGGTTTATTGGGAACAATCGTGAACGATTAAAACTAACCACAAAACCAGAGCCTTACTCCTTCCAAAGGACGCTGAACTGGCTATCTCATCAAGTTGCCCCGACCTTAAAGGTTGCGATTAAACTTGATGAAATCAACCAGACGCAGGTTGTAAAAGACATTCTCGACCATGCGAAACTGACAGACCGACACAAGCAGATTTTGAAGCAACAGTCAGTAAAAGAACAGGACGTGATAACAACAAAAAAAAAAGGATATCTGTCAACCATACCAGTTGACAGATATCCAAAAAAAGATATAATGGGAGATAAGACGGTTCGTGTTCGTGCTGACTTGCACCATATCATAAAAATCGAAACAGCAAAGAATGGCGGAAACGTAAAAGAAGTTATGGAAATAAGACTTAGAAGCAAACTTAAGAGTGTGTTGATAGTGCATTATCTTAAAAATTTTGTATAATAGGAATTGAAGTTAAATTAGATGCTAAAAATTTGTAATTAAGAAGGAGGGATTCGTCATGTTGGTATTCCAAATGCGTAATGTAGATAAAACATCTACTGTTTTGAAACAGACTAAAAACAGTGATTACGCAGATAAATAAATACGTTAGATTAATTCCTACCAGTGACTAATCTTATGACTTTTTAAACAGATAACTAAAATTACAAACAAATCGTTTAACTTCTGTATTTGTTTATAGATGTAATCACTTCAGGAGAGATTACATGAACAAAAAAATATAAAATATTCTCAAAAACTTTTTAACGAGTGAAAAAGTACTCAACCAAATAATAAAAACAATTGAATTTAAAAAGAAACCGATACCGTTTACGAAATTGGAACAGGTAAAGGGCATTTAACGACGAAACTGGCTAAAATAAGTAAACAGGTAACGTCTATTGAATTAGACAGTCATCTATTCAACTTATCGTCAGAAAAATTAAAACTGAATACTCGTGTCACTTTAATTCACCAAGATATTCTACAGTTTCAATTCCCTAACAAACAGAGGTATAAAATTGTTGGGAATATTCCTTACCATTTAAGCACACAAATTATTAAAAAAAGTGGTTTTTTTGAAAGCCGTGCGTCTGACATCTATCTGATTGTTGAAGAAGGATTCTACAAGCGTACCTTGGATATTCACCGAACACTAGGGTTGCTCTTGCACACTCAAGTCTCGATTCAGCAATTGCTTAAGCTGCCAGCGGAATGCTTTCATCCTAAACCAAAAGTAAACAGTGTCTTAATAAAACTTACCCGCCATACCACAGATGTTCCAGATAAATATTGGAAGCTATATACGTACTTTGTTTCAAAATGGGTCAATCGAGAATATCGTCAACTGTTTACTAAAAATCAGTTTCATCAAGCAATGAAACACGCCAAAGTAAACAATTTAAGTACCATTACTTATGAGCAAGTATTGTCTATTTTTTTAATAGTTATCTATTATTTAACGGGAGGAAATAATTCTATGAGTCGCTTTTTTAAATTTGGAAAGTTACACGTTACTAAAGGGAATGGAGATAAATTATTAGATATACTACTGACAGCTTCCAAGAAGCTAAAGAGGTCCCTAGCGCCTACGGGGAATTTGTATCGATAAGGGGTACAAATTCCCACTAAGCGCTCGGGACCCCTTGTAGGAAAATGTCCTAAGTGGGATATCTGTCAACTGGTATGGTTGACTAAAAATACTTCCTACGAAAATGTAGGGGGTATTTTTTTACGAAAAAATACAATCGATTCTTAAAAAGAAAAATTTTTGATTGGCAAAACCATAACAAGTTCGTTTTAGGGTTTTGATTTTGCGATTGATGCCTTCTAAAGGACCATTAGAGTATTCAAATTTAGCGCTATTTAAGACATATTTTCTGTTTTGACGAAGGGTTTGAATAGCAGTATCCATTTCTGTATTGGTTTTTTGGTAGTCTAAGATGGTTGACTCTAGTAATTCACTATTGCGCTCGTTTAGGGCTTTCGTGATATCTTGGTAAGTTTGGTATACTTCAGCGAACTTGGAAAATTTACTAGTAATGAGATCAACAGCATTTTGGCGAGTCATATATTGTTTAACGCCGCGAAGAAAAACTACTTCTTCAGGGTGAAGATCTTCAGCTTTTTTATGGAATAGCTTCCAATGTGACTTCATAATTTTATATTCTTGGCTCTGTTTATCAAGTTGCTTTAGGATAGAGATACGACAATTGTCCAAAGCGCGACCAGCTAATTGTACAAGGTGGAAGCGATCAATAATGATATTGGCATTAGGGAAAAGGCGATAGATAAAACTTTGATATTGAGCATTTAAATCAATTACAACTGATTGAACGCATTCGCGTTCGGCTTTTGAATAACGACTTTCAAAATAATCAACAATGGTAGGTGATAGACGATCCTGTAACTTTGTGACAATTTGGTGGGTTTCAGCGTCACAACAGATAAAGGACATCACAGACTTAATTGAACGAAACTCGTCAAAACATAGATGCTTAGGGCAACTTAGCCACACGATAGTGTGGTTCCATGCGCTCTAAGATTGTTCGACGAACACTGCTAGAGAGCAGTGACACATTTCAGCAATAAGCTGACCAGATAAGCCTTTTACGAGCTAAAAAGCATGATTTGATTTTTTTGAGATCACTGGATAAGGTTTGATTTTTCTTTGGTTAAATTAGTAATAGCACCAAAAAGTAGTATGGCATGATTTACATTTATAGCGTTGTTTACGAAGCTCTAGTTCATATCTTCTCCCATTTAAACTTGCCAGTCGTACATGAGTTTTTATGAAAGCTATCCTTATTAACTGTGGGAAAGCCACAGTTACGACAACGATTAATCGGATAAGAAAGAGTAGCTGTTATTAGCGTTATATACTCTTTAACAGAATCGTTGTTGTGTTCAGCTTCTTCAACAGAAATAATTTTTAATATTTTTTTATCTTTAATTCCAAGAATATTTAGGATAGAATCATTATGGGACATTTGTTTAACCTTCTTTCATGATTTTTTTGTGGTGAATTGATTGTATAACGAGGGGACAGCAAATGTCCTCTTTTTTGTATAAAAAAATCTGGCATGGAATCTCTATCCATACCAGAAAGTGTATACCCCAAAAAAATAACTCAAATACAAATTCATTGAATATAGAGAGGAGAACATTTTTATGAATTTTGGACAAAACCTTTATAACTGGTTTCTATCAAACGCTCAATCACTGGTGCTTTTAGCAATCGTTGTGATTGGCTTGTATCTTGGCTTCAAGCGTGAGTTTAGCAAACTGATTGGCTTTTTAATTATTGCGATTATTGCGGTTGGCTTAGTCTTCAACGCTGCTGGAGTAAAAGACATTTTACTAGAGCTATTCAATCGCATTATTGGTGCTTAAATAAAACCGTTCTTTTGTGGAATATAAGTGGTTTTCTTATGTTCCGCAAAGGAATGGTACACCAAACGAAGTGCGGTAGGGATTTTTGAATCTCTACAAAGAAAGGACGTGAATATATGGACGATATGCAAGTCTATATTGCGAATTTAGGCAAATACAATGAGGGCGAATTGGTCGGTGCGTGGTTTACCTTTTCCCATTGACTTTGAGGAAGTCAAAGAGAAAAATCGGCTTGAATGATGAATATGAGGAATACGCCATTCATGACTACGAGTTACCCTTTACGGTTGACGAATACACTTCCATTGGCGAACTCAATCGACTATGGGAAATGGTATCGGAATTACCCGAAGAATTACAATCGGAGCTATCTGCTCTGCTCACTCATTTTTCAAGCATTGAAGAACTAAGCGAACATCAAGAGGATATTATCATTCATTCCGATTGTGATGATATGTATGACGTGGCACGCTACTACATTGAAGAAACGGGTGCTTTAGGCGAAGTACCAGCTAGTCTTCAAAACTATATTGATTATCAAGCCTATGGTCGGGATTTAGACCTTTCAGGAACGTTTATCTCAACCAATCATGGGATTTTTGAAATCGTCTATTAAATCTGTCGGTACATTACTACTGGCAGATTTTCTATTTTACGGGGTGGCTCAATCAGCTACCCCTATTTTTTATGAAAGGATTGATTACATGAAGAAAATACGAAGCTATACCAGTATCTGGTCTGTGGAAAAGGTACTGTATTCTATCAATGATTTTAGACTTCCGTTTCCCATAACCTTTACGCAAATGACATGGTTTGTCGTGTCACTCTTTGCAGTGATGATACTTGGCAACTTGCCCCCTCTTTCCATGATAGAGGGAGCATTTCTCAAATACTTTGGGATTCCTGTGGCTTTCACATGGTTTATGTCTACAAAAACTTTTGATGGTAAAAAGCCTTATGGATTTTTGAAGTCTGTCATTGCTTATGCACTGCGACCAAAGCTGACCTATGCAGGAAAAAAAGTAACGCTTGGCAGAAACCAGCCACAAGAAGCCATTACAGCAGTTAGGAGTGAATTTTATGGCATATCCAATTAAATACATTGAAAACAATCTCGTCTGGAATAAAGACGGGGAATGTTATGCTTACTATGAGCTTGTTCCTTACAATTACTCATTTCTAAGTCCAGAACAGAAAATACAAGTGCATGATTCTTTCAGACAGCTTATCGCACAAAAATCGTGATGGCAAAAATTCATGCTTTTACAAATCAGTACAGAATCCAGCATACGTTCTGCACAAGAGCGTTCCAAAAATGAAGTCACTGGCAAGCTCAAAGCGGTTGTCTATGACAAAATCGACCAACAGACAGACGCTTTAATATCCATGATTGGCGAAAAATCAAGTGAACTACCGTTTCTTTTATCGGCTTTTAAGTTGCTTCTCAACGATCAGGAGTTTTCTATGAAAAAGTCTTACCGTTGAAGCAAAAAAATGCTTTGTCTGATTTTTGTCTATGATGTGAACCATAAGCTGATGGGCGATTTTGTTAGTATGAGTAATGATGAAATCCTGCGTTTTCAGAAGATGGAAAAGCTCTTAGAAAAATAAAAATCTCGTCGTTTCAAAAATCCGCAGGTTAGATAAGGACGACTTCGGCTATCTGATTGAACACCTTTACGGACAGACAGGCACTGCCTATGAAGAGTATGAGTACCATCTATCAAAGAAAAAAAGCTGGATAATGAAACGCTGATTAAATACTATGACTTGATTAGCTTTACTCGCTGTTTGGTGGAAGAAAAACAGCGATATTTGAAAAATCCAGCAGGAAGATGAAACCGTCTATGTAGCTTACTTTTACCATTAACAGCATTGTCGGAGAACTGGACTTCCTGTCCTCTGAAATCTTCTACTACCAGCAACAGCAATTTACATTCCCGATTGATACGTCAATGAATGTGGAAATTGTAGCGAATCGTAAAGCCCTATCTACTGTCCGCAATAAAAAGAAAGAACTGAAAGACTTGGATAACCACGCTTGGCAAAGTGATAATGAAACCAGCTCCAATGTGGCGGAAGCTCTGGAAAGTGTGAATGAGCTGGAAACCAATTTAGACCAAAGCAAGGAATCTATGTACAAGCTGTCTTATGTGGTAAGGGTATCAGCAAATGATCTTGACGAACTCAAACGTCGTTGTAATGAAGTGAAAGATTTTTATGACGATTTAAGCGTAAAACTGGTACGACCATTTGGGGATATGCTCGGCTTACATGAAGAATTTTTTTACCTGCCAGCAAGCGTTATATGAATGATTATATTCAATACGTGACCTCTGATTTCTCGCTGGTTTAGGGTTTTTGGTGCTACTCAAATGCTGGGGGAAAATGAGGGGATTTATGTTGGCTACAGCTTAGATACTGGACGCAATGTCTATCTGAAACCTGCTCTTGCCAGTCAAGGGGTTAAGGGTTCAGTAACCAATGCGTTAGCGTCGGCTTTTGTTGGTTCGCTGGGTGGTGGTAAATCCTTTGCGAATAACCTTATCGTCTATTATGCGGTGCTTTATGGGGCACAAGCAGTGATTGTAGACCCAAAAGCAGAACGTGGCAGATGGAAAGAAACCTTGCCAGAGATTTCCCATGAAATCAATATCGTCACTCTGACTTCTGATGAGAAAAACAAAGGCTTACTTGACCCTTATGTGATTATGAAAAATCCCAAAGATTCTGAATCACTGGCTATTGATATTCTGACATTCCTTACGGGGATTTCCTCTCGTGATGGGGAACGCTTCCCAATCCTTAGAAAAGCCATTCGTGCAGTAACCAATAGTGAAGTACGAGGGTTGATGAAAGTGATTGAGGAATTACGGGTTGAGAATACGCCACTAAGTACCAGTATAGCCGACCATATCGAAAGTTTTACAGACTATGACTTTGCACATTTATTATTCAGTAATGGTTATGTGGAGCAGTCTATCAGCTTAGAAAAAAACAACTGAACATTATACAGGTTGTGGACTTGGTACTTCCCTGACAAGGAAACTTCCTTTGAGGAATATACCACTATGGAGCTTTTTATCCGTTGCTATGCTGATTGTCATTAGTACCTTTTGCTTTTAGACTTTATCCATACAGACCGAAGCATTTTTCAAGATTGTAGATTTAGACGAAGCATGGAGCTTTTTACAGGTAGCACAAGGAAAAACACTATCTATGAAGCTGGTTCGGGCTGGTCGTGCTATGAACGCTGGGGTATATTTCGTGACCCAAAAATACAGACGACCTCTTAGATGAAAAAAACTGAAAAAAATAACCTCGGCTTAAAATTTGCATTTCGTTCCACTGACCTTAACGAGATTAAAAAAAGACCTTAGCCTTTTTTTGGTGTAGACCCAGAGGACGAAAAACAATCAGAAGCGATTGCGTGATTTGGAAAAACGGGCAATGCCTTATCAGTGATTTATATGGTCGTGTCGGTGTGATACAGTTCCACCCTGTATTTGAAGAACTGCTCCATGCCTTTGATACCAGACCACCTGTAGCGAAAAAGAGGTGTAAATGTGAAACCATCAATAGTAAACAGAATAAAATCAAACTGGACGCTGAAACGTCTCAGGTAAAGTGGCAATGACAGTGGCTTTCACACTTGTGATTGCCATTTTTTTCTTTTAGCCATGCTGGGAACGGTGGTTCAAGCTGCGGGCTTGGTAGATGATACGGTCAATGTGGCAAATGAGTACAGCCGATACCCACTTGAAAACTATCAACTGGATTTTTATGTTGATAATAGCTGGGGCTGGCTACCGTGGAACTGGTCGGACGGAATTGGAAAACAAGTCATGTATGGCTTATATGCCATTACCAATTTTATTTGGACAATCAGTCTTTATGTTTCCAATGCGACAGGTTACTTAGTACAGGAAGCCTATTCCTTAGACTTCATTTCCGCTACAGCAGATTCCATTGGTAAGAATATGCAGACCTTAGCTGGTGTGAGTGCAAACGGATTTTCAACAGAGGGTTTCTATGTTGGATTCCTCTTACTCTTGATTTTGGTTCTTGGGGTTTATGTTGCCTATACGGGACTGATAAAGAGAGAAACCACAAAGGCAATTCATGCCATTATGAATTTTGTGCTGGTGTTTATCCTATCGGCTTCCTTTATTGCCTACGCTCCCGACTACATTAAAAAAATCAATGACTTTTCATCAGACATCAGTAATGCCAGTTTATCACTTGGCACGAAGATTGTCATGCCCCATTCCGATAGTCAAGGCAAGGACAGCGTGGACTTAATCAGAGATAGCCTGTTTTCCATACAGGTTCAGCAACCGTGGCTACTGCTTCAATACAACAGTTCAGACATTGAAAGTATCGGTATTGACCGTGTGGAAAGCCTGCTCTCCACCAGCCCAGATTCCAACAATGGCGAAGACAGAGAAAAAATTGTTGCGGAAGAAATTGAAGACAGAAGCAATACTAATCTAACCATTACAAAGACCATTAACCGTTTAGGTACAGTCTTCTTCCTATTTGTCTTCAATATTGGGATTTCATATTTGTATTCCTATTAACAGGAATCATGATTTTCTCGCAGGTACTTTTTTTATCATCTATGCTATGTTTCTGCCTGTGAGCTTTTATTTTTAAGCATGATTCCATCATTTGATGGTATGTCAAAACGAGCCATAACAAAGCTCTTTAATACCATTTTGACACGAGCTGGAATCACATTGATTATTACGACAGCATTTAGTATTTCAACCATGCTCTATACCTTATCGGCTGGTTATCCGTTCTTTTTGATTGCTTTTTCTACAGATTGTGACCTTTGCAGGAATCTACTTCAAGCTGGGCGATTTAATGAGTATGTTTTTCTACAGAGTAACGATTCTCAAAAGTGTGGGAAGTCGTGATGAGAAAAACCTCGTATGCTTATGCACGCTCACATGCACCGTCTACAGCGGAAACTTGGACGTTCCATGACTACTCTAGGGGCTGGGTCTGCCATTGTTACAGGTAAAAAGGACAGTCGGGTTCGGGGAGTTCTGCAAGGACACAAGCAGATCACTCCCCTGACCAGACGGAAAGGAAAAAAATCAACACTTGGAAAAACGTATCGGTCAAACCATCGGTACAGTAGCTGATACCAAAGACAGAATGGTAGACACTGCTAGTGGTTTGAAAGAACAGGTTAAAGATTTGCCGACCAATGCAAGATATGCAGTATATCAAGGAAAAATCCAAAGTAAAAAGAGAATGTCCGTGATTTAACCAGTAGTATTTCTCAAACCAAAGCGGACAGAGCCAGTGGACGCAAGGAACAGCAGGAACAAAGGCGAAAAACCATTGCGAAGCGTCGCTCTGAAATGGAACAGGTCAAACAGAAAAACAGCCTGCTTCTTCTGTTCATGAAAGACCGACTACAAGACAAGAACAATATCATGATGAACAGACCTCAAAACAGTCTAATATTCAGACTTCATATAAGGAATCTCAACAAGCCAAACAAGAGCGTCCAGCAGTTAAGTCCGATTTTTTTCAAGTCCAAAAAGTGGAACGCCAAGGCAATACCGTTCAAGAAAAAAACCGTTCAAAAAGCCAGCAACTTCAACCACTACAGCAGATAGAACTTCACAACGTCCAATCACAAAAAGAACGTCCGTCTACTGTTCAAAGAGTACCACTACAAAAATACAAGAAGTAGACCACCAATCAAAACCGCCACCATTAAGAAAGTCGGTAAGAAACCATGAAGTTGAAAAACTTTAGTGATTGGTGGTTCTGGATTATTCTTGATGGTCTTCTCACTGCTTCTGTTTGTTGCCATTTTATTTTCAGATGAACAGGACAGCGGAATTTCCAATATTCATTATGGAGGTGTGAATGTTTCCGCAGAAGTGCTGGCTCATAAGCCTATGGTAGAAAAAAATATGCCAAAGAATATGGCGTTGAAGAATATGTCAACATACTTCTGCGATTATACAGGTGGAATCGGGCGGTACTGCGGAAGATGTTATGCAGTCCTCGGAATCCCTCGGTCTTCCACCCAATTCATTGAGTACAGAAGAATCCATTAGCAAGGTGTGAAGTATTTCAGTGAATTATTAGCCAGTAGCGAAAGGCTCAGTGTAGATTTAGAATCGGTTATCCAGTCCTACAATTATGGTGGTGGTTTCTTAGGGTATGTGGCTAATCGTGGAAATAAATATACCTTTGAACTGGCTCAAAGTTTCTCAAAAAGAGTATTCAGGTGGCGAAAAAAAGTGTCTTACCCCAATCCCATAGCCATACCTATCAATGGGGGCTGGCGATACAACTATGGCAATATGTTTTATGTGCAACTGGTAACGCAGTATCTTGTCACAACAGAGTTTGATGATGATACGGTACAAGCCATCATGGACGAAGCACTGAAATATGAGGGCTGGCGATACGTTTACGGTGGAGCTTCCCCGACTACTTCTTTTGATTGTAGCGGACTGACACAATGGACGTATGGAAAAGCTGGAATTAACTTACCACGAACCGCACAACAGCAATATGATGTGACCCAGCATATCCCACTATCGGAAGCACAAGCTGGCGATTTGGTTTTCTTTCATTCTACCTATAACGCTGGCTCTTATATTACTCATGTTGGGATATACCTTGGCAATAACTGTATGTTTCATGCAGGCGACCCAATCGGTTATGCTGACTTAACAAGCCCCTACTGGCAACAGCATTTAGTGGGAGCAGGACGAATCAAACAATGAGAAAGGAAGATTTAATGATGAAATTTAGAAAAAAATCAGAATAAAGAAAAAAACAGATACCAAAGGAAAAGAAACCTCGTGTCTACTATAAGGTCAATCCTCATAAAAAAAGGTTGTGATTGCCTTGTGGGTACTTTTTAGGGCTTAGTTTCAGCTTTTGCGATATTCAAGCACTTTACAGCTATAGATACTCATACTATTCACGAAACAACTATCATAGAAAAAGGAATACGTTGATACTCATCATGTAGAAAAATTTTTGTAGAGAACTTTATGAAAGTCTACTATTCATGGGAGCAATCCGATAAGTCCATTGATAATCGAATGGAAAGTCTAAAAAGGCTATCTGACAGATGAACTTCAAGCTCTCAATGTTGATACAGTACGCAAAGATATTCCTGTATCGTCTTCTGTAAGAGGATTTCAGATATGGACGGTAGAGCCAACTGGCGACAATGAGTTTAATGTAACCTACAGTGTAGACCAGCTCATTACAGAGGGAGAAAATACAAAGACCGTCCACTCTGCTTATATAGTGAGTGTCTATGTAGATGGTTCTGGAAATATGGTACTGGTTAAGAATCCGACCATTACCAACATACCTAAGAAATCAAGTTATAAACCAAAAGCCATTGAAAGTGAGGGGACGGTTGATTCCATTACAACCAATGAAATCAATGAGTTTTTAACGACGTTCTTCAAGTTTATCCTACAGCGACAGCCAGTGAACTTTCCTACTATGTGAATGACGGGATATTAAAACCAATCGGAAAAGAGTACATCTTTCAAGAACTGGTAAATCCTATTCACAATCGTAAGGATAATCAAGTCACGGTATCGCTGACAGTGGAGTATATCGACCAGCAGACCAAAGCAACGCAGGTATCTCAATTTGATTTGGTACTTGAAAAGAACGGGAGTAATTGGAAGATTATAGAATAACAAATATTGGTACATTATTACAGCTATTTTGTAATCACGTACTCTCTTTGATAAAAAATTGGAGATTCCTTTACAAATATGCTCTTACGTGCTATTATTTAAGTATCTATTTAAAAGGAGTTAATAAATATGCGGCAAGGTATTCTTAAATAAACTGTCAATTTGATAGTGGGAACAAATAATTGGATGTCCTTTTTTAGGAGGGCTTAGTTTTTTGTACCCAGTTTAAGAATACCTTTATCATGTGATTCTAAAGTATCCAGAGAATATCTGTATGCTTTTGTATACTTTGATGAGTTATGCATAAAAATCCCAGTGATAAGAGTATTTATCACTGGGATTTTTATGCCCTTTTGGGCTTTTGAATGGAGGAAAATCACATGAAAATTATTAATATTGGAGTTTTAGCTCATGTTGATGCGGGAAAAACTACCTTAACAGAAAGCTTATTATATAACAGTGGAGCGATTACAGAATTAGGAAGCGTGGACAGAGGTACAACGAAAACGGATAATACGCTTTTAGAACGTCAGAGAGGAATTACAATTCAGACGGCGATAACCTCTTTTCAGTGGAAAAATACTAAGATAAACATCATAGACACGCCAGGACATATGGATTTTTTAGCAGAAGTATATCGTTCATTATCAGTATTAGATGGGGCAATTCTACTGATTTCTGCAAAAGATGGCGTACAAGCACAAACTCGTATATTGTTTCATGCACTTAGGAAAATAGGTATTCCCACAATCTTTTTTATCAATAAGATTGACCAAAATGGAATTGATTTATCAACGGTTTATCAGGATATTAAAGAGAAACTTTCTGCGGAAATTGTAATCAAACAGAAGGTAGAACTGCATCCTAATATGCGTGTAATGAACTTTACCGAATCTGAACAATGGGATATGGTAATAGAAGGAAATGATTACCTTTTGGAGAAATATACGTCTGGGAAATTATTGGAAGCATTAGAACTCGAACAAGAGGAAAGCATAAGATTTCATAATTGTTCCCTGTTCCCTGTTTATCACGGAAGTGCAAAAAACAATATAGGGATTGATAACCTTATAGAAGTGATTACGAATAAATTTTATTCATCAACACATCGAGGTCAGTCTGAACTTTGCGGAAAAGTTTTCAAAATTGAGTATTCGGAAAAAAGACAGCGTCTTGCATATATACGTCTTTATAGTGGCGTACTGCATTTTGCGAGATTCGGTTAGAATATCGGAAAAAGGAAAAAAATAAAAATTACAGAAATGTATACTTCAATAAATGGTGAATTATGTAAAATCGATAAGGCTTATTCCGGGGAAATTGTTATTTTGCAGAATGAGTTTTTGAAGTTAAATAGTGTTCTTGGAGATACAAAGCTATTGCCACAGAGAGAGAGAATTGAAAATCCCCTCCCTCTGCTGCAAACGACTGTTGAACCGAGCAAACCTCAACAAAGGGAAATGTTACTTGATGCACTTTTAGAAATCTCCGACAGTGACCCGCTTCTGCGATATTATGTGGATTCTGCGACACATGAAATCATACTTTCTTTCTTAGGGAAAGTACAAATGGAAGTGACTTGTGCTCTGCTGCAAGAAAAGTATCATGTGGAGATAGAAATAAAAGAGCCTACAGTCATTTATATGGAAAGACCGTTAAAAAAAGCAGAGTATACCATTCACATCGAAGTTCCACCGAATCCTTTCTGGGCTTCCATTGGTCTATCTGTAGCACCGCTTCCATTAGGGAGCGGAGTACAGTATGAGAGCTCGGTTTCTCTTGGATACTTAAATCAATCGTTTCAAAATGCAGTTATGGAGGGGATACGCTATGGCTGTGAACAAGGATTGTATGGTTGGAATGTGACGGACTGTAAAATCTGTTTTAAGTATGGCTTATACTATAGCCCTGTTAGTACCCCCAGCAGATTTTCGGATGCTTGCTCCTATTGTATTGGAACAAGTCTTAAAAAAAGCTGGAACAGAATTGTTAGAGCCATATCTTAGTTTTAAAATTTATGCGCCACAGGAATATCTTTCACGAGCATACAACGATGCTCCTAAATATTGTGCGAACATCGTAGACACTCAATTGAAAAAAATAATGAGGTCATTCTTAGTGGAGAAATCCCTGCTCGGTGTATTCAAGAATATCGTAGTGATTTAACTTTCTTTACAAATGGACGTAGTGTTTGTTTAACAGAGTTGAAAAGGGTACCATGTTACTACCGGTGAACCTGTTTGCCAGCCCCTGTCGTCCAAATAGTCGGATAGATAAAGTATGATATATGTTCAATAAAAATAACTTAGTGTATTTTTATGTTGTTATATAAATATGGTTTCTTGTTAAATAAGATGAAATATTTTTTTAATAAAGATTTGAATTAAAGTGTAAAGGAGGAGATAGTTATTATAAACTACAAGTGGATATTGTGTCCTGTATGTGGAAATAAAACACGATTAAAGATAAGGGAAGATACTGAATTAAAAAAATTCTCTATTGTCCGAAATGCAGACAAGAAAAATTTAATTGAAATAAAGCAGTTCAAAGTAACTGTGATTACAGAGCCAGACGTAAGAGTAGAGCTGATAAAATGAGATTAATACAATCTCATTTTATCGGCTCTTTCCGTTATGTATGGATTCTTTTAATTAGTCTTCGATGTTTCTTGCTTCGTTGATACCGCTGGCTAAAGATTCCATTAAGGATAGTTCTTTGTCTGTAAAGCTATCCATGTATTTCTATCTGTAATCGTCGGGTGCTTTTTACCAAGTTATTAGCAGGTAAGAAAAAAATTCATCAACGGAAACATGAAGTAACGATACAAGGTCATAAAGAACTTGTATGCTGGGGTGTTGCCCTTTATTTTCAATATTAGTTAAGTACCGTGGGTCAATTTCAATCAATGCTCCCACTTGTTCACGAGTTAAACCTCGTTTCAATCGAGCTTTTTTAATGGCTAAAACCAAAGGCTCTAAAAATCATATTTATCTTCTTTTTACGCATAGTAGACCACCTCTATACATTTTATTGTTCCTACTGAATTAAAAACAGGTATAGAAAAACGTGTTATATGGTTTATAGGTTTATATTTAATAAAAAAAGCACTACTAAACGCCAATAAAAAAACCGTTATATGGTAGTGCTATTTACGTTGTTAAAATATTGTATATTACTTCCAAATGGCGGTTTGTTGGAGGTCAACGTCGCCATGAAGTACATCATATACAATAAATTTCTTACATTGGGTTCTTGTCAAAAAAAGTCGTCTATCTGCAATAGATAAGTACGTCCACCAATGTGGTTTTTATAAATCATATAGATAGAATAACAGAAGCATGTAAACAGAGAAATAAATCTGTTTATATGCTTTTTTTGGCTATTCAGAACTTTTTACAAAGTTTATTTATCAGTAATGCAACAAACTCCCCTTTCACATTGGGGACTAAGAGTGAAAGGAGATAAACGAGCAGGCTCACTTCCTTTCCTAGACAGAAAGGGGTGAGAAACATGAAACCATCTTCTTTTCAGACCACAATAGAAAATCAGTTTGACTATATCTGTAAACGTGCTATGGAAGACGAGCGAAAGAATTATATGCTTTATCTTTCAAGGATTGCAAAGCGTGAGGTGTCCTTTTCGGATGTTGGCGATTATCTTGTTAGCCAGTTTGCGACAACAGATAACTATTCAACTGACTTTCAGATTTTTACACTCAATGGGTTATCAGTAGGCGTTGAAAATGATTTGTTGAGTGAAGCATTACGTGAGTTGCCAGACAAGAAACGTGAAATTCTACTGCTGTTTTACTTTATGGACATGAGCGATTCAGAAATTGCAGACCTGTTGAAATTGAACCGTTCTACTGTCTATCGGCATAGAACCAGTGGACTAGCCTTAATTAAAAAAAGTTTATGGAGGAATTTGAAGAATGAAAACACAATATCCTATGATTCCCTTTCCTCTCATTGTAAAGGCAACAGATGGCGATACCGAAGCGATTAACCAGATTCTACATCATTACAGAGGGTACATAACGAAGCGTTCCCTACGACTTATGAAAGATGAATATGGCAATCAAAGTATGGTCGTTGATGAAGTCTTACGTGAAGAATGGAAACCAGACTGATTACAAAGATTTTGTCATTTGAAATTAAGTAATATCCTCTCCTTTTCGTGGAAGCGTGCTAAACCATTCCACGCTTCCCGAACAGGGAGGTTTGTTATTCCACCAAAGCATATTGAGCTTTCAATGTGTTTTTGATAGGCTAACGAGCCATTGTTCTTTGAAAACTGAATAAAAAGTAATCGAATACGTTTCGATAAGAAAAGAGCCAACGGAACTAACCGCCATGACCTATCTTATAAAGATAGCGAGCGATTCATGTTAGTGATCCGAGAAGCAATCTTTAGCAGGATTGCCTGCAACGACATTCTTATCGTGATAATGATACTCCCATACAGTCAATAGTCCGAGCGTGATAAAACCGTCGCAGGCAATGAGTATGGCTACATGAGAACCATGCAGGGTGGAACTCCCGTGAGCTTTGCTAAAGCTGTTCGATTGCTGGTAAAACAACTTTTATGAAATCCAAATAAGTGATTTGGAAAGGAGGATTTTATGAAGCAGACTGACATTCCTATTTGGGAACGTTATACCCTAACCATTGAAGAAGCGTCAAAATATTTTCGTATTAGGGAAAAACAAGCTACGACGCTTGGCAGAGGAAAAATAAAAATGCAAATTGGTTGATTATGAATGGCAATCGTATTCAGATTAAACGAAAAACAATTTGAAAAAAATTATAGATACATTGGACGCAATCTAGCGTCGCCAAAGGGTCTTGTATATGATAAAAATAGTATTAAGTCGTATCAAGGCTCTTTCCATAAAGGAAAGGAGCAAATGCCATGTCAGAAAAAAGACGTGACAATAAAGGTCGAATCTTAAAGACTGGAGAGAGCCAACGAAAAGACGGAAGATACTTATACAAATATATAGATTCATTTGGAGAACCGCAATTTGTTTACTCGTGGAAACTTGTGGCTACAGACCGAGTACCAGCAGGAAAGCGTGATTGTATCTCACTTAGAGAGAAAAATCGCAGAGTTACAGAAAGACATTCATGATGGTATTGATGTTGTAGGAAAGAAAATGACACTCTGCCAGCTTTTACGCAAAAACAGAACGCTCAAAGACCAAAGGTTAGAAAAAACACTGAAACTGGACGCAAATATCTTATGGATATTTTGAAGAAAGACAAGTTAGGTGTAAGAAGTATTGACAGTATTAAGCCATCAGACGCTAAAGAATGGGCTATTAGAATGAGTGAAAATGGTTATGCTTATCAAACCATCAATAACTACAAACGTTCTTTAAAGGCTTCATTCTATATTGCTATACAAGATGATTGTGTTCGGAAGAATCCATTTGACTTTCAACTGAAAGCAGTTCTTGATGATGATACTGTCCCTAAGACCGTACTAACAGAAGAACAGGAAGAAAAAAACTGTTAGCCTTTTGCAAAAGCTGATAAAACCTACAGCAAAAAAATTATGATGAAATTCTGATACTCTTAAAAAAACAGGTCTTCGTATTTCAGAGTTTGGTGGTTTGACACTTCCAGATTTAGATTTTGAGAATCGTCTTGTCAATATAGACCATCAGCTATTGAGAGATACTGAAATTGGGTACTACATTGAAACACCAAAGACCAAAAAGTGGCGAACGTCAAGTTCCTATGGTTGAAGAAGCCTATCAAGCATTTAAGCGAGTGTTAGCGAATCGAAAGAATGATAAGCGTGTTGAGATTGATGGATATAGTGATTTCTCTTTCTTAATAGAAAGAACTATCCAAAAAGTGGCAAGTGATTACAACGGCATGATGAAAGGTCTTGTTAAGAAATACAATAAGTATAACGAGGATAAATTGCACACATCACTCCACATAGTTTGCGACATACATTCTGTACCAACTATGCAAATGCAGGAATGAATCCAAAGGCATTACAGTACATTATGGGACATGCTAATATAGCCATGACGCTGAACTATTACGCACATGCAACATTCGATTCTGCAATGGCAGAAATGAAACGCTTTGAATAAAGAGAAGCAACAGGAGCGTCTTGTTGCTTAGTAGTACAAATGAATTTACTACTTATTTACCACTTCTGACAGCTAAGACATGAGGAAATATGCAAAGAAACGTGAAGTATCTTCCTATAGTAAAAAAATACTCGAAAGCACATAGAATAAGGCTTTTACGAGCATTTAAGAAAAATATAAAAAAAGATAATTAGAAATTTATACTTTGTTTAATATAAAATTTTTGTCTTTTATCATATTTTTTTTGAAAAAAAGCTAATAATTTGACTGAAAAAAATTTGCAATTCTCCACAAGAAAAATATATAATATAGTTGAGATGGAAAAAAACGTTTTTTTAAAAAGGAGGTGCACATTATGTTCTTAGGATTCTACTTCCGTTTTTTTGGTTCAGCATTTGGTGGCGTTAATAGAGGTTAGTGGTTGTTAAATTAAACTCAAATAGCTTTTATGCCAGTAAGAAACTGAAATATTCAGTTTAATATGAGTTTTATTTTTTCTAGTAAATCAACGTTTTCTATCACAACTCTATTGCAGTTAAGCTATGATATGTGATGATTGTCAACCCTATCTTGTTAACATTTTTATGGTCTCGAGAAATCTTATTTCTTGGGACTTTTTCTATTGTTTGAAAGATTGTGTGTTGATTTTGTTGAACTAGGAGAACAAAAAAGACAAGCTACTTTAAAAAGTAATTTGTCTGTTGTTGGGTCACTTTTTATTAAAACACACGATAGACATAAGGATTTTCTGGTTTGTCTACTTTTGTGAAACTCTCAACCTCCAGTGTTGGGAGTTTTTGTTTGAGTTCTTTATGGTAGTGGAGGGTCAGGGTTCCTCTAGCGGTAATCCAGGTGTTGTCAGGATACTGGCGTGAGTTTCCCTTGGTCAAGAGTCCATATACACCAGAGTCTGCGATACAGTGGATAATCCCAAAGCGAAAGAGGAACTGGCTATCTGGATGGCTAGGATCGTTATAAACAAAGCCTGTAAATTCAATTTTCTTTCCTTCAAACTCTTGAGGATAATCATAGAGAATTTCCATGACCTCCATATAGTTTTCATCTGTAACCTGAATGGTTGGCTGGGCGAGGTATTTGTCAGCTGTAGTCCTCATTTCCTTTTCATAAGCAGATTTGGAAAAATAGGTACTGGTATCGGGTTTGAGGTATTGACTGGATGTACCCTCGCTTGCCTGAATAGCTGTGTCTATTCCCTCAGCAAGCGGGAAATGATATCCCTTAGCAGATACGGTCCTCGAGTCCAAACTTACTGTCGGAAAAGCAACTCCAATCAAGAGAGGTAGAGACAGTAAAAGGATGCTGATTCGTCTAGCTTGACGACTTTCTAAATGGCTGTGAGAGTTGATTTTCTTGATCCAGATATAGAATTGGACCAGAGCCAACAGAAGAGAAAGGACCATAGAGATATAGACTAGATAGGAATAGTGGAGGTTAATGTAGTGACTTAGCTTGCCAGATAGCTGCAGATAAAGGGTTAGAGAAAAATAACCTACTAGAATGATAAATCGGATCATAGCATCACCCCCATCATGTAAGAATAAAGCAAAACAAGCACTGTCACGATGCCCATGAATTGCCAAATGAAGCGCGCTTTGAGATAGTGTTTCATCATGAGGAGATTTTTGATATCAAGCATGGGGCCAATGACTAGAAAAGCAAGGACTGGCGCTAGGCCGAAGCTCGAGAGGAGAGAAGCTCCGATAAAGGCGTCCGCCTCGCTACAAAGAGAGAGGAGAAAGGCTAGAAACATGAGCAAGAGAATCGCAAGGACTGGACTAGCACTGATAGAGGTGAGGATCCGAGTCGGGACATAGACCTGCACGATAGCCGCAAAGAGACAGCCAAAGACCAGGTAACGCCCCATATCGAAAAACTCATCAATAGCTTGAATAAAGACCTGAAAGACTTTTCTAGCAGGATTCAAGTGTGAAAAGTCATGTTCATGACAAGTGATAGGATTCTCTTTTTGAATGGGTTCCTTCCAGAAAAATCCTAGGAAAATCCCAAGCACCAAAGCAATCACAATAGCTCCCAGCGCTCGCAAGAAGGCAAGTTTTATTGAATTGCCAAAAGCAGAATAAGTGGCGAAAAGAACGATAGGATTGATAATGGGAGCAGTCGCCAGAAAAGGAACGGCCGTGTAGCTGGGCACTTTCTTTTCCAAAAAACGATTGATGATGGGAACGATTCCACACTCGCAGGATGGAAAGAGAAAACCAATGAAGGTACCAAAAAAGATCCTCCCCCAACGATTGCGAGGAAGAAACTCATAAACTTTATCAGGCGTGATATAGACCTCAATCAATCCCGAAATGAGACTCCCAATCAAGACAAAAGGAAGGGCTTCAATCATGATGGAGAGAAAGATAGCCCCTGCTTGTAAGATGCTAGGAGGAAGAGATTGGAAAAGTGTCATTTATTTTTTCTTCTCAACTTTTTCTTTTTTATCATTGTCATCTGGAAAAGTGACCTGAGTGAGATCAGGAAGTTTAGCAAACTCTTCAAACATCTTGTCCAAGTCATCAGTTTTTGTAAATTTAACAGCCATGGGCCTACCTCGTTTCTAAATGTTACCTCTATTATACTATTATTTTGCGGAAAAGGGATTATTTTTTTTTGATAATCAAAGAGGTAAAAACAGGTAAGGTGAAAAAAGCTTTGTTTCTTATGGTATAATAGGTTTATGGATAAAAAATATGAAAAAATCTCCCAAGATTTGGGTGTAACCTTAAAGCAAATCGATACTGTTCTAAGTTTAACGGCAGAAGGGGCGACGATTCCTTTCATCGCACGTTATCGTAAGGACATGACTGGTAGTCTGGATGAGGTGGCGATTAAGGCTATTATCGACTTGGATAAAAGCCTGACTAATCTCAATGACCGCAAGGAAGCTGTCTTGGCTAAGATTCAAGAACAAGGCAAGTTGACTAAGGAATTGGAAGAAGCTATCTTAACTGCCGAAAAACTAGCAGATGTAGAAGAACTGTATCTTCCATACAAGGAAAAGCGTCGGACCAAGGCAACTATTGCCCGTGAAGCTGGACTCTTTCCTCTCGCACGCTTGATTTTGCAGAATGTAGCTGACTTAGAGAAAGAGGCTGAGAAGTTTGTCTGTGAAGGATTTGCGACTGGTCTAGAAGCCTTGGCTGGTGCGGTTGATATCTTGGTCGAAGCCTTATCGGAAGATGTGACCTTGCGCTCACTGACCTATCAGGAAGTGTTGAGGCACTCTAAAATCACTTCTCAAGTCAAAGATGAAAGTCTTGATGAAAAACGAGTTTTTCAGATTTATTATGATTTTTCAGAGACAGTTGGCAACATGCAGGGCTATCGTACCTTGGCTCTCAACCGTGGGGAGAAGCTAGGCGTCTTAAAAGTCGGATTTGAACATGCGACAGATCGTATCCTAGCTTTCTTTGCTGCTCGTTTCAAGGTGGAAAATACCTATATTGATGAAGTTGTTCAACAGTCAGTTAAGAAAAAGGTCTTGCCTGCTATCGAACGACGCATTCGGACAGAATTAACTGAGAAAGCAGAAGAAGGGGCGATCCAACTCTTTTCTGATAACCTGCGCAATCTCCTTTTGGTTGCTCCGCTGAAAGGGCGAGTGGTTCTAGGATTCGACCCTGCCTTTCGTACGGGTGCCAAGCTAGCTGTCGTTGATGCGACAGGGAAAATGCTGACGACTCAGGTCATTTATCCTGTCAAACCAGCATCAGCTCGTCAAATCGAAGAAGCAAAGAAAGATTTGGCAGATTTGATTGGTCAGTATGGCGTAGAAATCATTGCCATTGGAAATGGGACGGCCAGTCGTGAAAGTGAAGCCTTTGTGGCGGAAGTTCTGAAAGATTTTCCAGAAGTGAGCTATGTCATTGTCAATGAAAGTGGCGCTTCTGTCTATTCTGCCAGCGAACTTGCCCGTCAGGAATTTCCAGAATTAACCGTTGAAAAACGATCGGCTATCTCTATCGCCCGTCGTTTGCAAGATCCCCTTGCTGAATTGGTTAAAATTGATCCTAAGTCAATCGGTGTCGGGCAATACCAGCACGATGTCAGTCAGAAGAAACTGTCTGAAAGTCTGGACTTTGTCGTTGATACGGTGGTCAACCAGGTTGGCGTCAATGTCAATACAGCCAGCCCAGCACTTCTCTCCCATGTAGCTGGACTCAATAAAACTATCTCTGAAAATATTGTCAAATACCGTGAGGAAGAAGGAAAAATCACTTCACGCGCTCAAATTAAGAAGGTCCCTCGCCTAGGTGCCAAAGCCTTTGTGCAGGCTGCTGGTTTCCTCCGTATCCCTGAAAGTAGCAATATTCTTGATAATACAGGAGTTCACCCTGAAAACTATACTGCGGTTAAGGAGCTCTTCAAACGCTTGGATATTAAGGACTTGAATGAAGAGGCACAAAATAAGCTGAAGTCCCTTTCAGTCAAGGAGGTGTCGCAAGAGCTAGAACTTGGCCCAGAAACCCTTAAAGATATTATTGCTGACCTTCTCAAACCAGGTCGCGATTTCCGTGATTCTTTTGATGCTCCAGTTCTCCGTCAAGATGTCTTGGATATCAAAGACTTAAAAGTCGGCCAGAAGTTGGAAGGTGTGGTACGGAATGTCGTTGACTTCGGTGCCTTCGTTGATATCGGGATTCACGAGGATGGCTTGATTCATATTTCCCATATGAGTCGTAAATTTATCAAACATCCCAGCCAAGTGGTGTCGGTCGGAGATTTGGTAACGGTTTGGGTCAAGAAAATCGATACTGAACGTGAAAAAGTTAATCTGTCGCTCTTAGCTCCAGATGAATCTGACTGAGTATGTTAAGTCTGTTTCCCTAGAAGACTTTGGTAGACCTTTCACGCACCAAGCTCAGTGGAATTCTCGTCTGCGAACGACAGGTGGACGATTTTTCCCCAAAGATGGTCATTTGGATTTTAATCCCAAGGTTTATAACGAACTAGGATTGGAAGTCTTTCGCAAAATCGTACGTCATGAACTCTGTCACTACCACCTTTATTTTCAGAAAAAGGGTTATCGACATAAGGATCTAGATTTTAAGGAACTTTTGAAAGAAGTGGATGGACTGCGCTTTGTACCACCTTTGAGAGCCCAAAGTAGTTACCTAGTCTATCAGTGTCAATCCTGCCAGCAATCCTATCAACGAAAGAGGAAGATTGACACGAAACGCTATCGCTGTGGCATCTGCCGTGGCAAACTCGTCATTTTAAATCGGCCTAAGGACTGATGTTCTTGGTTCCGTTTCATGCTATACTAGTTGTAAGAATACCGAAAGAGGAAACAATCATGAATACAAAATTTTATAAAATGAGACGAAATCGTATGGTGTCAGGAGTTTTAGCTGGGCTATCAGACAAGTGGAATTTTGATGTAACCCTAGTCCGCTTTCTCTTCGCTATTTTTACCGTAGCAAATTTTGGAATTGGTGTGATAATCTACATCATCCTTGCCTCTATCCTGCCAACTAAGGAAGAAATCGAAGCCGAAATGTACGGAACAGGACCACGCAAACGTAAGGAAGCCCAAGCCATTGAAGACAATGATGGCTGGTTTTGGTGAGATTTAACAGGGAAAATTTATTATTTGCACTATGTTACTTAAAAGAAGCAGCATAAATGACTGAAAATCCCTTGTGGTTATTTAGCCACAAGGGATTTTGATATTTAAGTATATTCTTTTCCATCTTGAGAGAGATGAATTACCTGATCAGCCATTTTCCAAATACTAGGATTGTGAGTTGCGATGATAATTGTTCTATGAGCATTACGAAGTTCAAGGAGAATTTCCATAATTTCCTTGGAATTTTTTGGATCTAGCGAGGCGGTAGGCTCATCAGCTAAAACTAAAGGAGGATTTTTCAGGATAATCTTAGCAAGCGCTACGCGTTGAGCTTCACCACCAGATAATTCATAGATTTTTTGGTTGAGACTTAGATAATCTAGTCTGACAGCTTGTAGTGCTTGAAGAAGAAGTCTCTCTTTTTCTTGTTTCTTGTTCTGTTTTTTGCCAATCAGTCCCAGCTCAAGGTTTTCTCGAATGGTCTGACTTTCTAATAGTCCGAAGTTCTGGAAGAGATAACCTAGCTCGTTACGATAGAATTCCTCATTTTTTAGTGAAGTCAAAGACTTTTCTTTGTAAACGATTTCTCCTTTGTCGAAAGTCTCTAGTTTTGCAAGCATATTGAGCAAAGTGGTTTTTCCACAACCACTGTCTCCTATCAAAGCATACACCATACCACTTTGAAAATTCAGATTCAAGTCTGAAAAAATAATACGAGAACCAAATTGTTTCCAAATATGTTGCAATTCAATCATGCTATCCTCCTTTGATAATACTAACATAGGTTTTGCTTTCCTTCTTATCAAAGATCTTCAATAGAAGAACGGCTAAACTTAAAAAGCTGAAAAATAGGATCAGGGTAATCCAGATATTCTTAGAAATAATGAAAGCTAGACCACTTCCGAGAAAGAGAGCTGCTATTTGAGAAGTGATATATCTATTGTGTAATTCAAAGAAATAATAGCCTGCTATTTTTTTCAAGAATATGGTTTTGCGAAAGGCTTCAAAATAGAGCAGATTTAAACTTGTAAACAGCAAAATTGAAGTCAAAATAGCAAACATAGAACTCGCTAAGTTACTAAAAATTTCGATTTTAATTTTTGATTTAACTGGAGATAGGTTTCCCTAGCAGACGATAGCCCTGAGACCATTTGATCAAGTTGATAGTGTTTCAAAAGTTCTTGTGTCTGGTGGAGGTCTGTAAAATAGAGATATTCTAGATTTGTAAACCAGAAGATGGAGGAAACCTTACCAAGTGCTTTAGGAGAAAGCACAAGAAAGATGGGATTTGATAACCATTGATCATAAGCGATATGGGTGGTATTATAAATGAATACATCTTTTTTTTGATCAGTATAAGTTATACTAACTTCGAAAGTTTGATTAGACTTCCTACTGTATAATCGGTTGGTTAACTCTTGTTGCAAGGTTGATTTTATATCTTTTTCATTTTTTTGTAGTTCTTCTGGGAGTATGGCAAGGATCTGTCCATCTTTGAGGGTGTTGATTTTTTGAAAGGTTTCTGATGATAAGTCCATATCTTCCTTTTGGAAGTAGCTGGGCGTGACGTAGAGAATATTTTTTCCTTCCACACCATAAGGGTTATTTTCAGTTTCATTATGATTTGAGGTAGCTTGCTTAAGAGCTTGCTCAACTAGATTATGTTTAATAAGGAAGGCATTCTCATTATCTATAGCATGCTGAATAAAGTCAAACCATTTATCAGCATTTGTCTGCAGTTCATCTAAATTTTTCATCTGACTGGAACGCCCTGTTTTAAGAGTAACAACATTGGAGCGTTGTTCCCAAGTAGCTTGTCCAGCCTCATTTTTCTCAAGTATATGATAGTAAGTAGACATACGTCCAAATCCTACAATAACCAGTAGAATGGCAAGTACCTGACCAAAGTAGAGAATGCGTAGAATTGACTTGATTGGTAATTTTCCTTTGATGATAGAGAGGAGATGGACTTTTTTTAAAGAAATGGTAAAAAGAAAGGCAATTAGAAGACTAAGTAAGAGAAGTAGGCTATTGTAAAGAATAAAAAGTATTCCTAGAAAAGTCTGAACTTCATAAGGATATCCCAAGGAAATGAGCAAGATACATGCTATCAGCAAAGCAGGTAGACCAAAAAGAAGGATATCAAGTCCGTCTCTTGCGAGAGAACGAAAGAAGAGATAGCTCAGCCGCTCTCCAGAAATCAATCTAATCCCTGACTGAGAAAGAGATTGAATCTGACCGATAACAATTAAAGCTAAGAAAGTCAGCAAAAAGATTAACATACTGATGAGCTGATCAGGTTGGGTAAAGATGGCCAGTACGAAGGATACTCTGTCATTTTCAAATGCATTCGCTTTTTCTAGTCCAAGTTCTTCAGATGAGTAGCCAATTCTTGACTAGTTAGGGATCCGCTGATAATATTGTAGTTGTTGAGAAGATCGCTCTTGTGAATGCTTTCTTGACTTGCTGGAGGCATCCAGTCTGGGAGTTGCCCATCTCCAAAAGCTTCGTAGAGAGTTCTTGATTTTCCATCACTATCTACTTCCCAAATGGTTCTTGCGATGAGACTATTATGTTTTCTAGCAAGGCTGTCTAATTCTTGTTTGAGGGTAGTATAATCGGCTTGTCCACTGTGTACAGCCACACCTGGAAATAGGCGTTGTGGAAGAGAGTCTTTCCAAAAGGACAGAGTGGCAATGAGGAAGAAAGTTAAAAGAAGATTGCTGATGAAGAGAAAAACACGTTTCATAGGAACCTCTTTCTAAAAAAGAGGGAGCTGAACCTCCCTTCTTATAGCAGTGATACGAATGATAGTTTAGCACCTTTAAAAATAATTAGCAGAAAGCCAATTCTTTTACAAGATGTTAAAGAAAGCCTTTTCATAACTTAATTTTACTATTTTTTTAAGAATAAAACAAGCAATGACAGGACTTCTTATAGTAGCCATTTTTCAAAAAATTCTTCAATCTTACAAAAATGTAAGATTAAAGTCTCTTTTGTAAGGTTAGGTTATGGCAGTCCTCCTTTTTTTGCGATAAACTAGATTCATAAATAACAAAGGAGTAAAACCATGAAAAGAATTTTACAAAAGAAAACAAGAAAACCAAGTCAAAAAGATATCGAGCGTGTTCAACTGGGGTGCGCTATGATGCAAGCACAGTTTCAATTGATGGGATATTAAGAAGGAGAAAATCATGACACTTTTAGATGTAAAACACGTTCAAAAAATCTACAAAACACGTTTCCAAGGCAACCAAGTAGAGGCACTCAAAGATATTCACTTTACCGTAGAAAAGGGTGACTACGTTGCCATCATGGGAGAGTCTGGTTCTGGGAAATCAACCCTGCTCAATATCCTAGCTATGCTGGATAAACCAACTCGTGGGCAGGTTTACCTAAACGGAACAGACACAGCAACCATTAAAAATTCTCAGGCTTCTAGCTTCCGTCGTGAGAAATTGGGTTTTGTCTTCCAAGATTTTAACTTGCTAGATACCCTGTCTGTTAAGGACAATATCTTGCTTCCGTTAGTTCTATCTCGAAAACCTGTCACGGAGATGATGAAAAAATTGGTAGTGACAGCTGAAAATTTGGGCATCAACCAATTGCAAGAGAAGTACCCTTACGAGATCTCTGGTGGTCAAAAACAGCGGGTAGCAGTAGCCCGCGCCATCATTACCGCGCCTGAAATTCTCCTTGCCGATGAGCCAACAGGAGCTCTTGACTCCAAGTCATCTGCGGCCTTACTCGATGTATTTGATGAAATCAATGAGCGTGGCCAAACTATTCTTATGGTAACCCACTCAACGGCAGCAGCCAGCAGAGCCAAGCGCGTTCTCTTTATCAAGGACGGTATTCTTTACAACCAAATCTACCGTGGAGACAAGACAGAGCGTCAGATGTTCCAAGAAATCTCTGATACTTTGACTGTTATGGCAAGCGAGGTGAATTAGTATGTTCCGATTAACCAATAAGTTAGCGGTATCCAACTTGATTAAAAACCGCAAACTCTACTATCCCTTTGCTCTTGCTGTTCTCTTAGCTGTGACCATCACCTATCTCTTTTACTCACTGTCACTTAATCCTAATATTGGCAAGATCCGAGGGGGAGAAAGTATTTCTGCGACCCTGGCTCTCGGTATGGTGGTTGTTACCATCGCTTCTGGAATTATTGTCCTTTATGCCAATAGTTTTGTCATGAAGAACCGCTCCAAAGAGCTGGGTATATATGGTATGCTGGGTCTTGAAAAGCGCCATTTGATCAGTATGGTTTTTAAGGAGCTTCTTATTTTTGGTTCCTTAACGCTGACAGCTGGTCTCGGCTTAGGAGCCCTCTTTGATAAACTAATCTTTGCCCTTCTTCTGAAGCTGATGAAAATGAAGGTGGAGCTCGTTTCAACCTTCCAACCAATAGTCTTTATCCTAGTTCTCATCGTCTTTGGAGCTATCTTCCTAGGTCTAATTTTTATCAATGCCTTTCGTATCGCACGAATGAATGCTCTTCAGCTCTCTCGTGAGAAAGCCAGTGGTGAGAAAAAAGGACGTTTCTTAGGTCTTCAAACCATCCTAGGTCTAATCAGTTTGGGAGCGGGTTACTACCTAGCAGTGACAGTCGAAAATCCACTTTCTGCTGTTCTGATTTTCTTCGTAGCAGTCTTGCTGGTAATTTTTGGAACTTATCTTCTCTTCAATGCAGGAATCACAGTTTTCCTACAAATCTTGAAGAAAAACAAGCGTTACTATTACCAACCTAACAACATGATTTCCGTATCCAATCTTATTTTCCGTATGAAGAAAAATGCGGTTGGTCTAGCGACGATTGCTATTCTTTCAACCATGGTCTTGGTGACTATGTCTGCTACAACAAGTATCTTTAAAGCCTCAGAAAACTTCAAAAAGGTCATGAATCCACATGATTTCGGGATTACAGGACAGAACGTTGAGAAAGAAGACATCGAAAAACTCTTGAGCCAGTATGCTAGCGATAAAGGATTGACTGTCACAAAGAAAGAAGTCCTTACATACAGTAACTTTGGTGTGGCAAATCAAGAAGGTACGAAATTGACCATTTTTGAGAAAGGTCAAAATCGTGTTAAACCGAAAACTATTTTTATGGTCTTTGACCAAAAAGACTACGAGAATATGACGGGTCAGAAACTTGGACTTTCAGGCCATGAAGTTGGATTGTTTGCTCAAAACAAGCAACTTCAAGGTCAGAAAGAACTGACTCTGAATGACCAGACCTACACAATCAAAGAAGAAATCAAAAAAGATTTTATTCTTGAACATGTCCCAAATCAGTACAATACTCTAACTTCGGACTATAACTATTTGGTTGTTCCTGACTTGAAAGCCTTTCTAGAACAGCATCCTAACTCTTCCATCTTTAATCAATACTACGGTGGTATGAATGTAACGGCTAGTGAGGACGAGCAACTTAAAATTGCAGATGACTATTCAAAATTCGTTAACAACTTTAATAGAGAATTAAACAAAGAAGGAAGCTATGTTTACGGAAGTAATCTTGTTGATAGCAGTGCGCAGATGAGTGCTCTCTTTGGTGGAGTTTTCTTTATCGGTATTTCCTCTCTATCATCTTTATGGTGGGAACTGTTCTTGTCATATACTACAAACAAATCTCTGAAGGCTATGAAGACCGTGAACGCTTCATCATTTTGCAAAAAGTCGGTCTCGATCAAAAGCAAATCAAGCAAACCATTAATAAACAGGTCCTAACTGTTTTCTTCCTCCCATTGCTCTTTGCTTTCCTACACCTTGCCTTTGCCTATCATATGCTTAGCCTCATCCTAAAAGTCATTGGGGTACTAGATGCAACCATGATGTTGACTGTCACTTTGTCGATTTGTGCCATCTTCCTCATCGTCTACGTTTTGATCTTTATGATTACCTCAAGAAGCTATCGCAAGATTGTACAAATGTAAAAAAGATACCTCGAAATTCATCGAGGTATTTCTTTTATCTTAGATACTAAAGAGTTGTCCAAATAGGTAAGTTACTCCCATGGTCAGAAGTCCTATACAGAGGTTGCGGATCATAGCAGTTTTCGTAGGAGCCTTGCCTAGTTTAGCACTGGTATAGCCCGTAATGAGAAGGGAAAGGGCTACGATAAGAACAGTGGCTGGAATACGATAGTCGCTTGGAAAGACGATAATGGAAAGCATAGGAGGAAGACTTCCCAGTACAAAGGCAATAAAGCTAGAGATAGCAGCATGCCAAGGATTGGTAAACTCTTCATACTCGATTCCATACTTTTCTTCGACCAAGGCTTTGAGTGGATTTCAAAAAGGCTTTGTTGGTCAAGAGTTGGGCGGACGTTTCACACTCACCGTTTTGAAGATAAGCAGCATAGAGGGATTGTTTTGCAGATTCAATGTCTTTGTCCAAGAGTAATTGCTCTCTAGCAACAGCGGCTTCTTCTGTGTCTTTTTGAGTGGATACAGAGACATATTCGCCACCGGCCATAGAGAAAGCACCAGCGAGGATAGCGGCCAATCCTGATAAAAAGATAATCCAGATATTGCTCGTCGCACTAGCAACACCGATAACGACTCCAGCGATGGAAATAATCCCATCATTGGCTCCCAGAACACCTGCACGCAGGATATTGAGTCGTCCTGCAAAGTTTGCATCAATTTCATGTTTCAATTCTGTCATAGTCATCTCCTTTCTCTCCATTATAGAGAAAAGAGTAGGGGAATACAAACTTTTTAAACTATCTGAAAAAAGTTCTACGATTCTAATTTTTAAGCCCTTTCTAATTTTGCCGAAAAATGCTACTTCAAATTCTCAAATATTAAATTTTCTGACAATTTGTTAAAAAACTAAGGAAAGGATGTTATAATGGAACGTAAAAATAAATTCAGGCTTCCTGAACCAATAGGAGTAACTAATGAAAAAAATTAGGTGTTGTCCTTTTATCTTCAGCTTTGCTATTGACAGCATGTGCAGTCCGTTTTGAAAAATCAACCGAGAAAAATGATTCCTCTAAGGTGACAGCTTTATCAGATGACAAACAAAAATTGCTTGATAAGGCAACCGCAGATTATAAGACTTTTGTTCAAGGACAAATTGACAAACTCTTAACGGATACAGAAGGATTTGTCCAGCTTTTAAAAGACGGAAAATTGGAGGAAGCCAAGAAAGCTTATCCACTTGTTCGTATGGCTTATGAACGTTCAGAACCAATCGCTGAGAGTTTTGGTGAGTCAGATGTTAAGATTGACTTTCGTTTGGCAGACTACGTAGATGAAAATAAGACCGAGGAAGGTTGGTCGGGTTTCCACCGTATCGAACGAATCCTCTGGGAAGAAAACACAACTAAGGGAACCGAAAGTTATGGTGATCAGCTTGTCAATGATATCAAAGAGTTGAAGGCTAAGGTAGCGACTGTTGAAGTCGATCACAAGATTATGTTGACAGGGGCAGTTGACTTGCTCAATGAAGTAGCGACAAGCAAGATTACGGGTGAAGAGGAAATCTACTCTCATACAGATTTGTACGACTTCCGCGCTAATATCGAGGGAGCTGAAAAGATATTCCAACTCTTTAAACCTTTACTAGAAAAATCAGATGCTGACCTAGTCAAAGAATTGGAAGCAGATTTCAAATCTGTTAATAGCTTGTTGGACAAACATATGACAGACAAGGAACACTACAAACTCTATACAGACTTAACAAAAGAAGACACCAAAGAATTGGCTGAAGCCGTGACAAAACTTGGTGAACCTCTATCACAAATGGGCAAATTTCTTGATGGAGAATAAGCAGTATGACTAAGAAAGACGAAAATTTTTTTGAGAAAAAAATGGACCGTCGAGAATTTCTAAAAAAAAGCGGGTATTGGAGGTGCTGGTCTAGCACTTGGTCTCTCTGGTGCCTCCGCTTTTTTAGCGCCTAAGCTAGACAAACAGGAAAAAATCTCGTACGGTAATGAAAAAATTGACTTTTATGGGAAACACCAAGCGGGTATCACGACCCCTATGCAGAAGAATATCTATTTTGTTGTCCTAGATTTGCATACGACAGATAAAGATAAGATTATCCAGCTTTTTAAGGATTGGACAGATTATAGTAGCAAGTTGGTAGAAGGAGAATTGGTCAAAAAAGATGGTCAGAATGCCCTCTTGCCTCCTAGTGATACTAGAGAAACCGTGGGGCTAAATCCTCATCGTTTAACGCTGACTTTTGGTGTGTCTGCTAGTTTCCTGAAAAAGATGAAATTAGAGCAAAAACGTCCTCAACTTTTTAGGGATTTTCCACCCTTTCCAAAGGAGCAACTGCGTGAAAAATATACTGGGGGAGATATTGTTATCCAAGCCTGTGCAGATGACGAGCAAGTTGCTTTTCATGCTATTCGCAACCTCATTCGTAAAGGGAGAAATGCAGTGACCCTCCGTTGGAGCCAATCTGGATTTGCTGCTATTGGAGATCGTCTTGAGACACCACGTAACCTTTTTGGTTTCAAGGATGGAACTGCTAATGTAACCAAAGAAAAGGATTTTGATCGTGTTGTCTGGGCTGACAGCAAGGATTGGATGGGAAATGGATCCTATATGGCCGTTCGTCGCATCCAGATATTTCTCGACACTTGGGATCGAACCAATCTTGAAGAGCAAGAAAATACCTTTGGTCGCTACAAGGAAAGTGGCGCTCCCTTTGGAAAGAAGAATGAGTTTGATGAAGTAGATTTGAGTCTATTACCAGATGATTCGCATGTTCGATTGGCCAAAGAGGTAGAGAAGCCACTCTTACGACGATCTTATTCATACTCGGATGGAATTGATGATAAGACTGGACAATTTGACACAGGTTTACTCTTTATCTCTTTCCAAAAGGATCCAGATCATTTTGTCAAGGTTCAAACCAACCTCGGAGCTACAGACAAGATGAATGAGTATGTAACCCACATCGGTAGCGGTCTTTTTGCCTGCTTTGGTGGAGTAGAGAAAGGAGGCTATATTGGTCAGAAATTATTGGAAGACTAGTATTTGTTTTGTTACTTTGTCTTTTCTCTTGTTAGCTATATCTCCTGTCGGTGCGAAGGAAAGTCTGAGTTCCTATTTTGTAAAGATTACCGATGCCTCTCAGGCTGTAAAAAATGGAAATCAGGCAGAAGCCAAGGCCCTAGTTAGAGAAATGGCGACGGATTTTGAAAAAGTAGAACATGCTGATTCGGATACTGGAAAGGTTGTCAAGGAGAAACTTGCTCTGTCAGGGGAGATTAGTGAAGAAAATCTGACACAAATCTCTTCTGCTCTTCTAGCTTTTGAAAAAGAACAAAATCCAATAGATCTGAATGCGGAGAAGGAAAAGCTTGTCAGTCGCTTAAGACCACGTTTTGAGACTTTGGATAAGGCAATTTCTTCAAAAGATATAGAGCAAGTCCGAGAAGCCTATAAAAAGATGAATTCAACTTGGACACTCAATGAAAGTGTCGTCCGCGACAACAGTACAACTCATTACGGTCAAGTAGAAACTGCTATCTCTTTCTTACGCAGTAGTATTGAAATGGAGCCGACAGATTATGATGCTATCCAGTCTTCTTTTAATGACTTAAAAACTGCCATTGATAATTTCGTAGCTGGCAAGAAGTGGCGACAAGTTCCTCCAATCTAAGTCTTAAAGATGGCATTGAGCTTCTCAAAAAAGCCTTGGAACAATTTAAATCTGGAGATCAGACGGCAGGGACGGCTACCATGAAAGAGTTTATTACTATATGGCCAACTGTTGAAGGTTCTGTTAGTACGACCAATCCTTCCCTCTACACCCGAGTCGAAAGCGAAAGTCCTGTAATCATGGTCAAGGGAAGTGAGAAGGAATATCAAGAAAAATTAGAGAAACTGATTACTGATTTATCTCAAATTGACACTAGCTCAAGCTACAACGCTTTTGATGCCATGCTCATTCTCTTACGTGAAGGAGTAGAGGCCCTCTTAATCGTTATGGCCTTGGTCACAACACTAAAAGCAGCCAAGATGCGTAAAGGTCTCAAGTGGGTATACGGTGGAGCACTATCAGGAATAGCTGCGAGTCTAGTGATTGCATTTATACTACAAATTGCCTTTCCTGCAGTAACATCAGGGGCCAATCGAGAAATTATCGAAGGTGCTGTTGGCATTTTCGCAGTAGTGATGATGATTGTGATTGGTATCTGGCTTCACAGTAAATCCTCGGTCAAAAAATGGAATGATTTTATGGATAATCAAATGAAAACTGTGACCAAGGCAGGTTCATTCATTTCCATGTTTGCTCTCAGTTTTCTAGCTGTTTTCCGTGAAGGGGCAGAGACCATTCTATTTTACGTAGGGATTTTACCGAGAATATCTCGTTTTGAGTTTATCCTAGGTATTTCTCTAGCTTTGTTAGTCTTGCTGATTATTGCATTTCTGATGAACAAGGCTAGTCAATTCTTCCTACCTCATAAGGTTTTCTTCCTACTGACGTGGATGATTTATGCTCTTGCCTTCAAGATGCTAGGTGTTAGCCTACATGCTCTCCAGCTGACCAATATGGCATCTAACCACTTATTGCCAGGTTTCCCTACTATCGACCTCTTGGGCATCTATCCAAGTTGGGAAGGTTTAGGAAGTCAGCTAGTCTTTTTGATAATTGTTTTGGTTGTCACATTGAGACAGGGTGAGAAGTAGATGGATACAAAAGAATTGACAATCGTTGAACATCTGGTAGAATTTAGAAAGAGATTCATTGCTGTTATAGCCTGCTTTTCTATAGTTTTCTGCGGAGCTTTATTGTTTGCTGATCAGCTTTATTATTATCTGACTCAGTCCTTTAATCAAAAGTTGATTGTACTAGGTCCAAATGACATTCTGTGGATTTATTTGCGCTTGGCGAGTCTGATGTCCTTTACCATTACGCTACCTTTTACAATTTATCAGATTTGGAGTTTTGTCAAGCCAGGGCTGAAAACAGAAGAAGCAAGAGCAATCTTTGCCTATATTCCAGCTAGTTTTATTAGCTTCATACTTGGTCTGGCATTTGGATTCTACTTTGTAACGCCTGCCTTACTTCAAGTGCTTTTAGGACTTGGGGAAGGATTATTTGAAACTCAATTAACAGCGCAGAACTACTTAGACTTTGTTTTTCAAACAACCCTACCCTTGGTTTTCATCTTTGAATTGCCTGTCATCATCGCTTTTTTAACGTCGATTGGCTTGATTGGACCAGGGTTCTTAGTTACCTATCGCCGTTATGCCTACTTTATTTTATTGGTACTCGCTGTTATCTTGACACCTGCTGATTTTATTAGCGATCTAGCTATGACTGTTCCTTTAATCTCGCTCTATGAGCTTAGTATTGCAATTAGCAAGAGTATTGTAAAGAAAAAAATGAAAGGAGAAAAGAATGGGAATCTTACGTGATATCGGTGCTCCAGGATTGATTATCATCGTTCTAGGTGCACTCTTAATCTTTGGACCAAAACGGTTACCAGAACTAGGTGAATCAATCGGTAAAATGCTGTCTGAGTTTAAAAAGGCAGTTAAAGGAGCTGGTGATCAAGATCAGGAAAAGTAATCTATTCCATCATCATACATAAAAACAAGAAAGTTAGGAACTGTAGCTGTCTAGGCCTAGGTGAGCAGTTTCCTAGCTTTTTATTGTATTCTTAAAAGTGATTTTAAGTTTTCTTTAAGGTTTGTATTATATTTTAAAAAAACTCTATATTAACCGAATGTTAAGTAAAAAAATATAGAGGGAAATCTAATTTTATTTCTGAAATTTAGATAGATAGTTCTCTGTCTTTTCTTCATGATAAAGGCAGATTGTGATATAATAGATGGTGATAAGTTTTTTAGAATAAACTAAAGGAGAATATATATGATCTATGCAGGAATCCTAGCCGGAGGAACTGGCACACGCATGGGAATCAGCAATTTGCCAAAACAATTCTTGGAGTTGGGTGATCGTCCTATTTTGATCCACACAATTGAAAAATTCGTCTTAGAACCGAGTATTGAAAAAATTGTAGTTGGAGTTCATGGAGACTGGGTGTCACACGCTGAGGACTTGGTTGACAAGTATCTTTCTCTCCACAAGGATCGCATCATCATTACCAAGGGTGGTGCTGATCGCAATACCAGTATTGAAAAGATTATAGAAGCTATTAATGCCTACCGTCCAATTACTCCAGAAGATATCGTGATTACGCATGACTCAGTTCGTCCGTTTATCACACTTCGCATGATTCAGGACAATATCAAACTCGCTCAAAATCATGATGCAGTTGACACAGTAGTAGAAGCAGTTGATACCATTGTTGAAAGCACTAATGGGCAGTTTATCACTGATATTCCAAATCGTGCTCACCTCTATCAGGGTCAAACACCTCAAACCTTCCGCTGCAAGGATTTCATGGATTTGTATGGTTCCCTATCTGATAAAGAAAAGGAAATCCTGACGGATGCATGTAAGATTTTTGTTATCAAAGGGAAAGACGTTGCCCTAGCTAAAGGGGAATATTCAAACCTTAAAATCACAACTGTGACCGACTTGAAAATCGCGAAAAGCATGATTGAGAAAGACTAAGGCTATGATTAATCAAATTTATCAACTGACCAAACCAAAGTTTATCAATGTAAAATACCAAGAAGAGGACATTGATCAGGAGAATCATATCCTGATTCGTCCAAATTATATGGCGGTTTGTCATGCGGATCAACGTTACTATCAAGGGAAACGTGATCCAAAGATATTGGCTAAAAAGCTTCCTATGGCTATGATTCATGAGTCTTGTGGAACTGTTATTTCAGATCCAACTGGGACTTATGAAGTCGGTCAAAAGGTAGTTATGATTCCCAATCAACCGCCTATGCAGAGTGACAAGGAGTTCTACGAGAACTATATGACAGGAACCTACTTCCTATCTAGTGGCTATGATGGCTTTATGCGAGAATTTGTCTCTCTTCCAAAAGATCGTGTTGTGTCTTATAATGACATTGAAGATACAGTTGCAGCCATTACTGAGTTTGTAAGTGTTGGCATGCATGCCATGGATCGTTTCTTAAATCTTGCCCACAGCAAACGAGAGCGCATCGCAGTTATCGGAGATGGTAGTTTGGCTTTTGTGGTTGCAAATATTATCAATTACACTCTACCAGAAGCAGAGATTATCGTCATTGGTCGCCATTGGGAAAAACTGGAACTCTTCTCTTTTGCAAAAGAGTGCTACATTACTGATAATATCCCAGAGGATTTGACCTTTGATCATGGATTTGAGTGTTGCGGTGGCGATGGTACAGGTCCAGCTATCAATGATTTGATTCGTTACATTCGCCCACAAGGAACGATCCTCATGATGGGAGTCAGCGAATACAAGGTCAATATCAATACACGAGATGCCTTAGAAAAAGGCTTGCTCTTGGTTGGTTCATCACGATCAGGACGGATTGATTTTGAGAAGGCCATTCAAATGATGGAAGTCAAAAAGTTTGCGAATCGTCTGAAAAATATCCTTTATATCGAGGAACCAGTGAGAGAAATCAAGGACATTCACCGTGTCTTTGCTACAGACCTAAATACTGCTTTTAAAACAGTATTCAAGTGGGAAGTCTAGAAGATGGAGCTAAATTGTGGAGAAAATCATCAAAGAAAAAATTTCTTCTTTGCTATCTGAAGAAGAGGAAGTTCTCAGTGTTGAACAACTGGGAGGCATGACCAATCAAAACTATTTGGCCAGAACAACTAATAAGCAGTATATCGTTAAATTTTTCGGAAAAGGGACCGAAAAGCTCATCAATCGTCAAGATGAAAAATACAATCTTGAATTGTTGAAAGATTTGAATCTTGATGTCAAAAATTATCTCTTTGATATTGAGTCAGGAATCAAGGTAAATGAGTACATTGATTCTGCCACAACGTTTGATTCCACTTCGATTAAGACCAAGTTTGATAAAATCGCTCCGATTTTACAGGCGATTCATGCATCAGGCAAAGAACTAAAAGGGGAATTTGCACCTTTTGAAGAAATCAAAAAATATGAATCTTTGATTGAGGGAAATATTCCATACGCCAATTATGAAGCGGTAAGAAAAGATGTATTCTTGCTAGAGAAAAGATTGGCTGATTTGGGTGTTGACAGAAAGTCTTGTCATATCGACTTGGTTCCAGAAAACTTTATCGAGTCACCTCAAGGTCGTTTGTACTTGATTGACTGGGAATACTCTTCCATGAATGATCCAATGTGGGATTTGGCAGCTCTCTTTTTGGAGTCTGAATTTACAAATCAGGAAGAAGAAGATTTCCTTGCTTATTATGAGAGTGACAAAACTCCAGTATCTCGTGAAAAGATTAGAATCTATAAAATTTTACAAGATACCATCTGGAGTTTGTGGACAGTGTACAAAGAAGCTCAAGGTGCTGACTTTGGAGATTATGGTGTGAGTCGTTACCAAAGAGCGGTTGACGCGTTGACCTATTATGGAGGTTAGGATGAAGAATAAAAACGGTGTTTCTTTCGGCCTGCTCTCAGGTATCTTCTGGGGGCTTGGTCTGACAATTAGTGCTTATATCTTTTCAATTTTTACCAATCTTTCGCCCTTTGTGGTGGCAGCGGCACATGACTTTTTGAGTATCTTTATTTTATTAGCTTTTCTCTTGATTAGAGAAGGGAAAGTTCGCTTGTCAATCTTCTAAATATTCGAAATGTCAGTGTTATTATCGGTGCTTTACTAGCAGGACCAATTGGTATGCAAGCCAATCTTTATGCGGTTAAATATATTGGTAGTTCTCTAGCTTCATCCGTATCAGCTATTTACCCAGCAGTTTCAGTTTTACTCGCCTTCTTCATTTTGAAACACAAGGTTTCAAAGAATACAGTATTCGGTGTTTTCTTGATTATTGCAGCGATCATTGCTCAAACCTATAAGGTTGAACAAGTTAACTCGTTTTACATTGGGATTCTTTGTGCCCTTATCTGTGCCATTGCCTGGGGGAGTGAAAGTGTTCTCAGCTCCTATGCTATGGAAAGTGATTTAAGTGAAATTGAAGCCTTGTTAATTCGACAAGTAACCTCATTCTTGTCCTATCTTGTGATTGTGCTCTTTTCTCACCATTCATTTGCAGAAGTGGCAGATGGGCAATTATTCGGCCTCTTGATTGTCTTTGCGGCCTTTGATATGATTTCCTACTTAGCTTATTATATCGCCATTAATCGTTTGCAACCTGCGAAAGCGACAGGTTTGAATGTGAGCTATGTAGTTTGGACTGTCTTATTTGCAGTTATTTTCTTGGGTGCACCGCTAGATATGCTGACAATCATCACTTCACTTATTGTTATGGCTGGTGTTTATATTATTATTAAAGAATAAAGGAGATTCGTGTGAAAGCGATTATTTTAGCAGCGGGCTTAGGAACTCGTCTGCGCCCTATGACTGAAAATACCCCAAAAGCTTTGGTTAAGGTTAATCAAAAACCCTTGGTAGAATACCAAATTGAGTTTTTGAAAGAGAGAGGAATTGATGAGATTATCATCGTTGTCGGTTACCTCAAAGAACAATTTGACTACCTAAAAGAAAAATATGGTGTTCGTTTAGTCTTTAACGATAAGTATGCCGATTACAACAATTTTTATTCACTTTATCTCGTTAAAGAAGACTTAGCTAACAGCTATGTTATTGATGCGGATAACTATCTTTTCAAAAATATGTTTAGAGACGATCTTAAACGTTCAACCTATTTCAGTGTTTATCGTGAAGACTGTGAGAATGAATGGTTCTTGGTTTATGGTGATGACTATAAAGTTCAAGACATCATCGTTGATAGTAAGGCTGGTCGTATTCTGAGCGGCGTATCATTCTGGGATGCTCCAACTGCTGAAAAGATTGTTGGTTTTATTGACAAAGCATACGCAAGCGGCGAATTTGTTGATCTCTATTGGGATAACATGGTTAAGGATAATATCAAAGAATTAGATGTGTATGTTGAAGAATTAGAAGACAATAGCATCTATGAAATCGATAGTGTCAAGGACTATCAAAGCTAGAAGAAATTTTATCTTCCATTAACTAAATAACATTAGAAATTAGTAACAGAAAGACCCATTTTGGTCTTTTTTTTGTTTGAAATGCACGAAAATAGAATTTAAAAAGATTGTTTGATAATGATTATAATTAATTAACAAAACACAATCAACAAAAAAAGAAACAAAAATAAAACAAAAAAAGTATTGACAACGATTTCATATAGTGTTATACTTATAACGTAAAAGTTAATTGAAAGAAGGGAAACTGTTATGGGATTAGATCATTTCTTTGACAAAAACCTGGTGTTTTGCTTAGAAGCGGATAATCAAGAACAACTCTTTGATCAGGTAGCAACCCTGTTGGAAAAACGAGAAATAGTGACTCCAACTTATCGTGAAGCCTTGATCACGCGTGAAAAGTCATTTCCAACTGGCTTAGATATGGAATTTCTGGGAAAGGACTTGCCAAATGTAGCGATTCCTCATACAGATATTGTTCACAATCTAGCTGAGAAAGTGGTGGTTGTTCGATTAGAAAAACCAGTAACTTTTCACAATATGATTGCTCCTGATAAGGAAGTGGAAGTATCTCTACTCTTCTTTATCATTAACAATTCAAGTTCGAGTCAAACAAATATTCTGGCTCAGTTGATGGACTTTTTCACAGGGAATAGCCATCTGGAAGATTTATCAAAAATTTCTGAACCAGAAAAACTTTATGCTTATATAGCTGAAGCAACAGCTTAATCTTGCCTATTAAAAAAATAAAATCGGAGGAAATCCAAATGATTAAAATTCTTGCTGCCTGCGGTGCAGGTGTAAACTCAAGTCACCAAATTAAAAGTGCTCTAGAAGAAGAACTCGCAAATCGCGGTTATGATGTTCACTGCGATGCAGTTATGGTAAAAGATGTAAACGAAGACCTTATGAAAGGCTATGATATCTTTACACCAATCGCTGCAACAGATCTTGGCTTTGAACCAGGTATTCCAGTTATCGAAGCTGGACCAATCTTGTTCCGTATTCCAGCAATGAGCGCTCCTGTATTTGACAATATTGAGGCAACTATCAAAGAACACGGACTAAGCTAATTATTATTTTGTAAGATTCCATAAAAATAAAGGGAGGAACTATTATGGATGTCATTATCGAACTAGCCAATAAGATTTTCAAGCCTGTCTTGGAAATGGGTGGTCCTATCATCATGCTGATCATCTTGACAGTATTGGCCTTACTATTTGGAGTGAAATTCTCCAAAGCGCTTGAAGGTGGTATCAAACTTGCCATCGCCCTTACTGGTATCGGTGCTATCATCGGTATGCTCAACGGAGCTTTTTCAGCATCACTTGCAAAATTCGTTGAAAACACTGGTATTCAATTGAACATCACTGACGTTGGTTGGGCACCACTTGCTACCATCACTTGGGGTTCTGCATGGACACTTTACTTCTTGCTTGTGATGTTGATTGTCAACGTTGTGATGCTTGCAATGAAGAAAACGGATACACTTTGATGTCGATATCTTCGATATCTGGCACTTGTCAATCACTGGTCTTTTGATCAAATGGTACGCAGACAACAATGGAGTTAGCCAAGGTGTTTCACTCTTCATCGCGACTGCTGCAGTTGTCCTTGTAGGTGTTTTGAAAATCATCAACTCTGACTTGATGAAACCAACTTTCGATGACCTTCTTAACGCACCAAGTTCATCACCAATGACTTCAACTCACATGAACTACATGATGAACCCAGTTATCATGGTTTTGGATAAGATCTTTGATAAAGTATTGCCAGGTCTTGATAAGTATGACTTTGACGCTGCAAAATTGAACAAGAAAATCGGTTTCTGGGGATCTAAATTCTTCATCGGTTTCATCCTTGGTATCGTTATCGGTTTGATGGGAACTCCACACCCAGTTGCTGGTGTAGAAGGAGCTGATAAATGGGAACTTGTTATTAAAGGTTGGTTGAGCCTTGGTTTGACTGCCGGTGTCTGCTTGGAGCTCTTCTCACTTATCGGATCTTGGTTCATCGCAGCCGTAGAACCACTTTCACAAGGTATTACAAACGTTGCTACTAAACGTCTTCAAGGACGTAAGTTCAACATCGGTCTCGACTGGCCTTTCATCGCTGGTCGTGCTGAGATCTGGGCTTGTGCCAACGTACTTGCTCCAATCATGCTAGTAGAAGCAGTGCTTCTTTCAAACGTCGGAAATGGTATCTTGCCACTTGCAGGTATCATCGCTATGGGTGTAACTCCAGCTTCTCTTGGTTGTTACTCGTGGTAAATTGCTCCGTATGATCATCTTCGGAACACTCTTGTTGCCTCTCTTCCTTCTTTCAGGTACTCTTATCGCTCCATTTGCAACTGAACTTGCTAAAGGTGTGGGTGCCTTCCCAGAAGGTGTGAGCCAAACTCAATTGATCACTCACTCAACTCTTGAAGGACCAATCGAAAAACTATTTGGTTGGGCTATCGGTAATGCTACAACAGGTGATATTAAAGCAATCCTTGGTGCAGCGGCCTTCCTTGTATTCTATGTGGGTATCTTTGCTTGGTATAGAAAACAAATGATCAAACGTAACGAAGAATACGCAGCAAATGCTAAATAATTCGCTCCTATAAAATGTAAATTGTGAAAACTAGGTTGTCAATTTCCGACGTTGGGAGTGGCAACCTAGTTTTTTATCTTGAATCTAAAAATAGTTGGAGAACATTATGGTAATTGAAGTAAAATCAGACCAGTTAACGGTCCAGTTTAAACCTTAGGTGGCGCCTTGTCGTCGATCAAGGATCGAGAAGGCATTGAGTATCTGTGGCAAGGAGATGCCACTTACTGGAGTGGACAGGCGCCAGTACTTTTTCCAATCTGTGGTTCTTTGAGAGAAGACACAGCCTTCTATAGCCACGAAAATGGAACAGAAACAAAAGGAAACATTCCTCGTCATGGTTTGGTCCGTAAAAAAGAATTTGACTTAGTTGATCAAACAGAAAACAGCGTAACCTTTGCTATCGAAGATGATGAGAATACTTATCAAAACTATCCTTATCATTTCCGTCTTGAAATCACTTATCTAGTGACCGGCAAGACTGTTCGTACTCAATACAAAGTCTTTAATAAAGAAACGAATAAAGTAATGCCATTCTTTATAGGAGGTCATCCAGGATTTAATTGTCCTCTACTCGATGATGAAGTCTATGAAGATTACTATTTAGAGTTTGAGAAAGAAGAGACTTGCTCTGTTCCACGTCCTTTCCCAGAAACAGGAATGTTAGACTTCCAGGATAGAAGTCCATGGCTAGAGGGGCAAAAAGTATTAGACCTTAGCTATGATTTGTTTAGTATAGATGCAGTGACTTTGGATGAGTTGCAATCTAAAACAATTGCCCTTCGTTCTCGTAAGCATGAGAAGGGATTAAAAGTACACTTCCAAGAGTTCTCAAATCTCATCATTTGGTCAACTTTGAATAAGGGACCATTCATTGCGTTTGAACCTTGGTCAGGTTTATCAACTTCACTTGAAGAAGGAAATCATCTAGAAGATAAGAAAAACGTTCGTCTCTTAGGACCAGGCAAAGTTGATCAGATTGGTTTTGATATTGAAATCTTTTAAATAAAAAATAAAACACAAAAACAAACATTAACTGTTGACTTTTTCCAAAAATAGGAGTATATTATGTTTGTAAGCAACAAATGATGTTTGTAACAAACAAATAATCACTTGTTATATTCTCTTTCGCGGAGAAAGTTTGTTTCTAGGAACTTGATTTCCTGGACTTGGATAAGGTGATATTCATCTCATTCAATCAAATTTGTCACTAAACTGCTAGAAAGTCTTTTGTAGGTAAACTGCTAACTATAAAAGTCTTTACTAGCCTAGAAAAATAAAAAGGAGTATACAATATGTCTATTGTTATCGGTGCAGATGCTGCAGGTTTGAGATTGAAAGAAGTTGTGAAAGACTTCTTGGAAAAAGAAAACTTCCACGTTGTGGATGTTACAGCTGAAGGTCAAGACTTTGTTGATGTGACTCTTGCTGTTGCTGCAGAAGTAAACAAAGAAGAACAAAACCTTGGTATCGTGATTGATGCTTATGGGGCTGGTCCATTCATGGTCGCAACTAAAATCAAAGGAATGGTTGCTGCAGAAGTTTCAGATGAACGTTCAGCTTATATGACTCGTGGACACAACAACTCACGTATGATCACTATGGGTGCACAACTTGTTGGTGACGAATTGGCCAAAAACATTGCTAAAGGTTTTGTTAATGGTAAATACGACGGTGGACGTCACCAGATTCGTGTTGATATGTTGAACAAAATGTGCTAATTAGATTACAGTAAGAAAGGTAAGTTAAAATGAGAATTGCAATTGGATGTGACCACATCGTAACAGATGAAAAAATGGCGGTTTCAGAATTTTTGAAATCAAAAGGATATGAAGTCATCGACTTTGGTACCTATGACCACACACGTACTCACTACCCAATCTTTGGTAAAAAAGTGGGTGAAGCTGTAACTAGCGGTCAAGCTGATCTTGGGGTATGTATCTGTGGTACTGGTGTTGGTATCAACAACGCTGTCAACAAAGTTCCAGGAGTTCGTTCTGCCTTGGTTCGTGATATGACAACAGCTCTTTATGCAAAAGAACAATTGAACGCCAATGTTATTGGTTTTGGTGGTAAAATCACTGGTGAATTGCTCATGTGCGACATCATTGAAGCTTTCATCAATGCTGAATACAAACCATCAGAAGAAAACAAAAAATTGATTGCGAAAATTGAGCACGTTGAAACTCACAATGCTCATCAAGCAGATGCAAACTTCTTTACAGAATTCCTTGAAAAATGGGATCGCGGTGAATACCACGACTAAGAGGTGACGCATGATTTTAACAGTCACAATGAATCCATCCATTGACATTTCTTATCCTTTGGATGAATTAAAAATTGACACTGTCAACCGTGTGGTGGACGTGACCAAGACAGCTGGTGGTAAAGGTCTCAATGTTACACGAGTTCTTTCAGAATTTGGTGATTCTGTTGCTGCTACTGGTTTGGTCGGTGGTAAACTTGGTGAGTTTTTAGTAGAGCATATCGACGATAAAGTATCGAAACGTTTCTTCTCCATTCAAGGAGAGACTCGTAACTGTATCGCTATTCTCCATGGAGACAACCAAACAGAAGTTCTTGAAAAAGGTCCTGTAGTATTGGAACAGGAAGGTCAAGACTTTTTGGAACATTTCAAAAATCTCCTGGAGTCAGTTGAAGTAGTAGCTATCTCAGGTAGTCTGCCAGCAGGTCTTCCAGTTGACTACTATGCAAGCTTAGTAGAACTTGCTAATCGCGCAGGAAAACCAGTTGTTCTAGACTGCTCAGGTGCGGCTCTTCAGGCTGTCCTTGAATCACCACACAAACCAACAGTTATTAAACCAAATAACGAAGAATTGTCTCAGCTTCTAGGCAGAGAAGTTTCTGAGGAGTTGGATGAATTAAAAGAAGTTCTTCAAGAGCCTCTATTTGCAGGGGTTGAGTGGATAATCGTTTCACTTGGTGCAAATGGTGCTTTTGCAAACATGGGGACACTTTCTACAAGGTAGATATTCCAAGAATTCAGGTAGTGAACCCTGTTGGATCTGGAGATTCTACTGTGGCAGGTATTTCATCAGGACTTCTTCATGAGGAATCGGATGCAGAACTCCTCATCAAGGCCAATGTCCTTGGTATGCTCAATGCTCAAGAAAAAATGACAGGTCATGTCAATATGGCCAACTATCAGGATCTATATGATCAATTAATAGTAAAAGAGGTATAAAATGGCTTTAACAGAACAAAAACGTGCACGCTTAGAAAAACTTTCAGATGAAAATGGCATTATTTCAGCCCTTGCTTTTGACCAACGTGGTGCTTTGAAACGCCTCATGGCTCAATACCAAACAGAAGAGCCGACAGTGGCTCAAATGGAAGAACTCAAAGTCTTGGTTGCAGATGAATTGACAAAATACGCATCCTCTATGCTTCTTGACCCTGAGTATGGTCTCCCAGCTACAAAAGCGCTTGATGCCAATGCTGGTCTTCTCCTTGCTTATGAGAAAACTGGCTACGACACAACAAGCACTAAACGCTTGCCTGACTGCTTGGATGTTTGGTCTGCCAAACGCATCAAAGAACAAGGTGCAGATGCTGTCAAATTCTTGCTTTACTATGACGTAGATAGCTCTGACGAACTCAACCAACAAAAACAAGCCTACATCGAACGTATCGGCTCTGAGTGTGTGGCGGAAGATATTCCATTCTTCCTTGAAATCTTGGCTTACGACGAAAAATCGCTGACGCAGGTTCTGCAGAATACGCTAAAGTCAAACCACACAAGGTTATCGGTGCCATGAAGGTCTTCTCAGACCCACGTTTCAACATCGATGTCTTGAAAGTTGAAGTTCCAGTTAACGTCAAATACGTTGAAGGCTTTGGCGATGGTGAAATCGTGCATACACGCGAAGAAGCGGCAGCTTTCTTCAAAGCACAAGACGAAGCTACTAACTTGCCATACATCTACTTGAGCGCAGGTGTATCAGCCAAACTCTTCCAAGAAACACTTGTCTTTGCTCACGAATCAGGCGCAAACTTCAACGGTGTTCTTTGCGGCCGTGCAACTTGGGCTGGATCAGTTGAAGCCTACATCAAAGACGGTGAAGCAGCAGCTCGTGAATGGCTACGCACAACTGGTTTTGAGAACATTGATGAACTCAACAAGATTCTTCAAACAACAGCGACTTCATGGACTGAACGTGTATAAGTTTTCCCCCCTAATCTTAGGAACATTGATCTAAATAAAAAATTTAAACAAAGTTGAATGTAAAGGTTTACAAAAAAACTAACTTGTGCTATACTTAAATCACAAGTTAATACAAGGTGAGTGTTACTAAGTAATATTAGGCATGATCACAGGTGGATTAGAAATCGATAGATTTTCTAGTTCATTTGTGGTCATTTTTTATACTCATATACCTTTAAGAGATAAAAGGAGGTTGCCATGTATCGAATTCTAAACCCAATGAATCACAACGTCTCGCTTGTCAGAAATGACAAAGGAGAAGAAGTGATTGTGATTGGTAAGGGGATTGCATTTGGGAAAAAGAAGGGGGATTTGATTGCTGAGGATCAGGTTGAGAAAATCTTTCGTATGAAGACAGAAGAGTCCAGAGAAAACTTTATGGCTCTGCTCAAAGATGTTCCGCTTGATTTTATCACAGTGACCTATGAGATTATTGATAAGCTTTCTAAGAAATATCACTATCCGATTCAAGAATATCTCTATGTGACCTTGACAGATCATATTTACTGTTCTTATCAAGCTCTAACACAAGGAAGGTACAAGGATAGCAATCTACCAGATATTTCTACTAAGTATCCTGTTGCTTTTCAAATCGCAAAGGAAGCCTTTGAAATCTATCGTCAGAAGTTGACAGATCATTTCCCTGAGGATGAAATTATTCGGATCGCTTATCATTTCATCAATGCCGAAGGGGAGAACGAAGTGGAGGTTGTGGAGTCGATAGATAAGAGGAAAGAAATCCTCAGGAATGTTGAAGAAGTGCTGAAAAGTTACGCTATTCAACGAACCAAAGAGAATAACCATTTCTATGATCGCTTTATGATTCATCTCAACTATTTTTTGGATTATTTAGACCGTTCCAGAGATGATAATCAATCGCTTCTGGATATGGAAGACCATATCAAACAATCCTATCCAAAGGCATTTGAGGTCGGCTCCAAGATTTATGATGTGATTACGCAACATACGGGTCTTGATTTGTATAAAAGTGAACGAGTTTATCTAGTTCTACATATACAACGTTTACTGTCATAAAAATTTAATTAAAAATACATAAGGAGAATTCTATCATGAATAGAGAAGAAGTAACATTGTTAGGTTTTGAAATCGTAGCCTATGCTGGCGATGCTCGTTCAAAACTATTGGAAGCCTTGAAGGCTGCTGAAGCTGGCGATTTTGCGAAAGCAGATAGCTTAGTCGAGGAAGCTGGTGGCTGTATCGCCGAGGCTCATCACGCGCAAACAAGTCTATTAACTAAGGAAGCTTCAGGTGAGGACTTAGCTTATAGTGTAACCATGATGCATGGCCAAGACCACTTAATGACAACTATCTTGTTAAAGATTTGATGCACCATTTAATCGAACTCTATAAGAGAGGAGTTAAGTAATGAATAAATTAATTGCATTTATTGAGAAAGGAAAACCTTTCTTTGAGAAATTATCTCGTAATATCTATCTTCGTGCTATTCGTGATGGTTTCATTGCAGGTATGCCTGTTATTCTCTTCTCAAGTATCTTTATCTTGATTGCTTTTGTACCAAACTCATGGGGTTTTAAATGGTCTGACGATGTTGTTAATCTCCTAATGAAACCTTATAGCTATTCAATGGGGATTCTAGCTCTCTTGGTAGCTGGGACAACAGCTAAGTCATTGACCGACTCAGTAAACCGTAGCATGGAGAAAACCAATCAAATCAACTATATGTCAACACTTTTGGCTGCGATTGTTGGTTTGTTGATGTTGGCAGCTGATCCTATCGAAAATGGCCTAGCTACTGGATTCCTTGGAACAAAAGGTTTGCTTTCAGCCTTTCTTGCTGCCTTTGTTACAGTAGCTATCTATAAGGTCTGTGTTAAGAACAACGTTACCATTCGTATGCCTGACGAAGTTCCACCAAATATCTCACAAGTCTTTAAAGATGTGATTCCATTCACTCTATCAGTGGTTTCTCTTTATGCTCTTGATTTACTAGCTCGTCATTTTGTTGGTGCAAGCGTAGCTGAATCAATCGGTAAATTCTTTGCACCATTATTCTCTGCTGCTGATGGTTATCTAGGTATTACGATTATCTTTGGTGCCTTTGCCTTCTTCTGGTTTGTTGGTATCCATGGTCCTTCAATCGTCGAACCTGCTATCGCAGCTATTACCTATGCAAATGCTGAGGTCAACTTGAACCTTCTCCAACAAGGTATGCACGCTGACAAGATTCTTACTTCTGGTACACAAATGTTTATCGTTACCATGGGTGGTACGGGTGCGACACTGGTTGTTCCATTCATGTTCATGTGGTTGACCAAATCGAAACGAAATCGTGCAATAGGACGTGCATCAGTAGTACCAACCTTCTTCGGAGTTAACGAACCAATCCTGTTTGGTGCACCACTTGTCTTGAACCCAATTTTCTTTATTCCATTTATCTTGCGCCAATTGCCAACGTATGGATCTTTAAATTCTTCATTGAAACGCTTGGCATGAACTCATTTACTGCCAACCTTCCTTGGACAACACCAGGTCCGCTCGGTATTGTTCTCGGTACAAACTTCCAATTCTTGTCATTTGTACTTGCTGCTTTGTTAATCCTTGTTGACGTAGCCATTTACTATCCATTCCTCAAGGTTTATGATGAACAAATTCTAGAAGAAGAGCGTTCTGGTAAAGCCAATGATGAATTGAAAGAAAAAGTAGCAGCAAACTTCAATACTGCCAAAGCAGATGCTATTCTTGAAAAAGCAGGTGTAGAAGCAGCGCAAAACACAATCACAGAAGAAACAAATGTTCTCGTTCTCTGTGCAGGAGGAGGTACAAGTGGTCTCCTTGCAAATGCTTTAAATAAAGCAGCGGAAGAATATAAAGTTCCTGTCAAGGCAGCAGCTGGTGGCTATGGAGCTCACCGTGAAATGTTGCCTGAGTTTGATCTGGTTATCCTTGCTCCTCAAGTTGCTTCTAACTTTGAAGATATGAAAGCAGAGACCGACAAACTTGGTATCAAACTTGCCAAGACAGAAGGTGGCCAATACATTAAACTGACTCGCGACGGAAAAGGCGCTCTTGCCTTTGTTCAAGCGCAGTTCGAAGAATAAAATGTAAATAGCGAAGAAGTGAGATGGAGGAACTCCTCCCAACTATATCTCCATCTCATTTCTATTTCTTGAAAGGTGAATCAAATGACAAAAACACTTCCGAAAGACTTTATTTTTGGCGGAGCAACAGCCGCCTATCAAGCAGAAGGTGCTACACATACCGATGGAAAAGGACCAGTTGCCTGGGACAAATACCTCAAAGATAACTACTGGTACACTGCTGAACCAGCCAGTGATTTCTATCACAAATACCCAGTTGACCTCAAACTTGCAGAAGAGTATGGTGTCAATGGTATCCGTATTTCAATCGCTTGGTCACGTATCTTTCCAACTGGTTATGGGAAGGTTAATGACAAGGGGGTTGAGTTCTATCATAATTTATTTGCAGAGTGCCACAAACGGCATGTTGAGCCCTTCGTGACTCTCCATCACTTTGATACACCCGAGGCGCTTCATTCAAACGGAGATTTCCTGAATAGAGAAAACATTGATCACTTTGTGGATTATGCAGCCTTCTGTTTTGAAGAATTTCCTGAAGTTAACTTTTGGACAACCTTTAATGAAATTGGGCCGATAGGAGATGGTCAGTATTTGGTTGGGAAATTCCCTCCAGGTATTCAGTACGACCTTGCCAAAGTATTTCAATCTCACCACAATATGATGGTGTCTCATGCGCGTGCAGTCAAGCTATATAAAGATAAAGGTTATAAAGGTGAAATTGGTGTGGTTCATGCCCTGCCTACTAAGTATCCTCTGGATCCTGAAATCCAGCAGATGTTCGTGCAGCCGAGTTAGAAGATATTATCCATAACAAGTTTATCCTAGACGCGACTTATCTAGGACGATATTCCGAAGAAACCATGGAAGGTGTCAACCATATCTTAGCAGTTAATGGTGGAAGCTTAGATCTGCGTGAAGAAGACTTCGCAGTCCTAGAAGCTGCAAAAGACCTGAATGACTTCCTCGGTATTAACTACTATATGAGTGATTGGATGCAAGCCTTTGATGGCGAAACAGAAATCATTCACAACGGTAAGGGTGAAAAAGGAAGCTCTAAATATCAGATTAAGGGAGTCGGCCGTCGTGTAGCTCCTGATTATGTACCGCGTACGGATTGGGACTGGATTATCTATCCTCAAGGTTTGTATGATCAAATAATGCGCGTGAAGAAAGATTACCCAAATTACAAGAAAATCTATATCACTGAGAATGGTCTTGGATACAAAGATGAGTTTGTGGATGGGACAGTCTACGATGATGGACGGATTGATTATGTTAAGAAACATATGGAAGTGATTGCAGATGCAATCTCTGATGGAGCCAATGTCAAAGGCTACTTTATCTGGTCTCTGATGGATGTCTTTTCTTGGTCAAATGGTTACGAAAAGCGTTATGGACTCTTCTATGTTGATTTTGAGACCCAAGAGCGTTATCCCAAGAAATCAGCTCACTGGTACAAAAAACTAGCTGAGACACAGATTATCGAGTAAAACTAAAACAAAAAAATTCCCCGCCAAAAGGCAGGGGAATTTTTATGGTTTTGATAAAAGAATGGTTGTTTGTTTCGACAGATCTTCAAATGTTTCCTGACTCAGTTTGGCATCTGAAACGATGGTATCAATCTCTGAGATATTGTAGAAGGTGTAAAAATCAAACTTATTAAACTTACTGTGGTCTGCCAGTAAGTATTTTTTATTAGCATTATTCAGAGCGATTCGTTGGGCTTCGCCCTCTTGCTCACTAAAGGTGGCAATAGCCTTATCCTTAATGCCATTACAGCTAACAAAAGCCTTAGAAAACTGAAGATTTGCCAAATCCTGCAAGGTAAGTGTCCCCACAAAAGCACCGGTGATAGAGCGATAGTTTCCACCAATCAAGATCAAATCTGTTAGTTTTCGTTCGTTTAGGATGAGAAAAACAGGAAGACTGTTTGTTACAACACGAATATTATCGATAGGAAGCTCACGAGCAAAACATTCTAAGGTTGTTCCCGGTCCGATAAAAATAGTTTCACCTTCGTCAATCAAATGCCCTGCAAAACGGCTAATTTCTTGTTTTTCAGCAATCTGCAAGCCTTGTTTTTCGACGTTTGAGCGTTCGTTGTTTAAGAGAGAACCTGTACGAAGTTTCAGCGCCACCATGCACGCGTACCAGCAAATCCTTATCTGCTAGTTCTTGCAAATAGCGGCGAGCCGTCATATCTGATACATCAAGACTCTCCATAATCTCTTTTACAGTAATAGTGCCTTTTGTGTTTACTGCTTCTAGAATACTATCTAGTTTTTCTTGCTTTAGCATCCTTATCACCTCGATTTCTACTATTATTATCTTACCATAAAACGCTCAAACAATCAAATAGAAAAAAACAAAATAAAACAAAAACAAAAATACCATGGTTGTTTTAAACAAACCATGATATTTTGAATGATTGGTCAAATTAGTTTAAACCGTAGTTGTAATCCTCGTCTTGCATGGCTTCAACTTCACCAAGGAGGTAACCATTTCCGACTTGAGAGAAGAAGTCGTGGTTAGAAGTTCCTGTTGAAATACCGTTCATGACGATAGGATTGACATCATCAGCTGAATCTGGGAAGAGTGGATCTTGTCCTAGGTTCATAAGGGCTTTATTGGCATTGTAGCGAAGGAAGGTTTTAACTTCCTCAGTCCAGCCAACACCGTCATAAAGGCTTTCTGTATAGCCCTCTTCGTTCTCGTAGAGGGTATAGAGCAGGTCGTACATCCATTCTTTGAGTTTTTCTTGCTCTTCTTCAGGCAATTCGTTAAAACCAAGTTGGAATTTGTAACCAATGTAAGTTCCATGAACAGACTCATCACGGATGATCAGTTTGATGATTTCCGCAACGTTGGCCAGTTTGTTGTTACCGAGATAGTAGAGGGGTGTAAAGAAACCAGAGTAGAAGAGGAAGGTTTCAAGGAAAACGCTGGCAACTTTCTTTTCTAGTGGGCTACCATTGAGATAGATTTCGTTGATAATTTCAGCTTTTCTTTGAAGGTAGGGGTTAGTGTTGGTCCATTCAAAGATTTCTTCAATTTCAGCCTTGGTATTCAAGGTTGAAAAGATAGAAGAATAGGATTTTGCGTGGACAGATTCCATAAATTGGATGTTGTTGAAAACAGCTTCCTCATGCGGTGTACGGATGTCTGAACGAAGAGCCTGAACCCCTGTTTCTGATTGCATGGTATCCAAAAGGGTCAAACCACCAAAGACTTTTCCTACCAAGTCCTTTTCCTTGTTTGATAGTTTTCTCCAGTCGTCTAGGTCATTTGACAAGGGGATACGCGTATCGAGCCAGAATTGCTCCGTCAGCTTTTCCCAAGTTGATTTGTCGATGACATCTTCGATGGCATTCCAGTTAATGGCTTTGTAGTAAATTTCCATTTGAAATCTCTTTCTGTATGTAATAATGCGATTATCGAATCATCTCTATTTTATCATAGACTGAGAAGAGTATCGCACAAAAAGTCGGAAGACCGACTTTTCATTTTTTCTAGTATTTTAGATACTTATAAAGTTTTATCTAACGGGTAACTTAATCAGTAGTCTGAGAAAACGTAGTTGCCTCAGATAAAAATTAAATCACACAGCTTTCACATTGGTTCGCACCGACTTCCCCACCATCGTCTGTAAAGGTACGGACATAGTAAATTGACTTGATGCCCTTGTTAAAGGCATAGTTACGGAGGATAGACAAGTCACGTGTCGTTTGTTTGTTTTCTTTTTTCCATTCGTAAAGACCTTTTGGAATATCACTACGCATGAAAAGGGTGAGTGAAAGTCCTTGGTCCACGTGTTCTGTTGCAGCAGCGTATACATCAATCACCTTACGCATATCCATATCGTAAGCAGAAGTGTAGTAAGGAATAGTATCTGTAGACAAGCCTGCAGCTGGGTAGTAGATTTTACCGATTTTCTTCTCTTGGCGTTCTTCGATACGTTGCGTAATCGGGTGGATAGAAGCAGAAACATCGTTGATGTAGCTGATAGAACCATTTGGAGCAACAGCTAGACGGTTTTGGTGATAAAGACCATCTGCTTGAACCTTTTGGCGAAGTTCAGCCCAGTCAGCAGCACTTGGGATAAAGACGTCTTTGAAGAGTTCTTTAACACGGTCTGATTTTGGAACAAATTCGCCTGTCACATACTTGTCAAAGTAGCTTCCGTTAGCATAGTCTGATTTCAAAGTTGTGGAAGGTAATACCACGTTCACGCGCGATGTTATTTGACTCAACTAAAGTCCAGTAGTTCATAAGCATAAAGTAGATGCTAGTGAATTCAACTGACTCAGGTGATCCATATTCGATGAGTTGTTGGGCAAGGTAGCTGTGAAGTCCCATGGCACCAAGACCAAAGGTGTGAGCCAAACTATTTCCGTGGTCAATAGTAGGAACAGCCACGATGTGCGAACTATCTGTAACGAAAGTAAGAGCACGTACCATTGCACGGATAGAACGACCAAAGTCAGGTGAGGTCATCATGTTGACAACGTTAGTTGAACCAAGGTTACATGAAACGTCCGTTCCCATTTGAAGGAATTCTTGAGCATCGTTGATCAAACTTGGTTCTTGAACTTGAAGAATCTCAGAACACAAGTTGCTCATGATAATTTTTCCATCAACTGGATTTGTACGGTTAGCTGTATCAATGTTGACCACATAAGGATAGCCAGACTCTTGTTGCAATTTAGAGATTTCAGTTTCCAAGTCACGCGCCTTGATTTTTGTCTTACGGATATTTGGATTTGCGACTAATTCATCATATTTTCCAGTGATATCGATGTAGTTGAATGGCACACCGTATTCAAGTTCTACAGAGTAAGGGCTAAAGAGATACATTTCTTCATTTTTACGAGCTAATTCGTAGAATTTATCAGGTACTACAACACCAAGTGAAAGAGTCTTTACACGAACTTTTTCATCGGCATTTTCTTTTTTAGTTGAAAGGAAAGCGATGATATCTGGGTGAAAGACGTTGAGGTAGACAACACCAGCACCTTGACGTTGCCCGAGTTGGTTTGAGTAAGAGAAGCTGTCTTCAAAAAGCTTCATAACTGGTACGACACCAGAAGCGGCTCCTTCATAACCTTTGATAGGTGCGCCAGCTTCACGAAGGTTGCTGAGGGAAATTCCCCACACCTCCACCGATACGCGAAAGTTGAAGAGCAGAGTTGATAGAACGTCCGATAGAGTTCATATCATCAGTCACCTGAATCAAGAAACAGGATACCAACTCCCCACGACGAGCACGACCTGCGTTCAAAAAGGAAGGAGTAGCTGGTTGGTAGCGTTGGTGGATGATTTCATTGGCAATATCAGTCGCAATCGCTTCATCCCCGTCTGCAAAATAAAGTGCATTAAAGAAGACACGGTCTTCCATACTTTCAAGGTAATATTCACCGTCATTAGTCTTCAAGGCATACTGGTTGTAAAACTTATAGGCAGCCATGAAAGACTTGAATTGAAAGTTTTGATCTTTGATAAATTGAGACAATTCTTCCAAGAATTCTGGACGGTATTTCTTGATAAATGCTGTTTCAATGTAGTTGTGTTCAATGAGGTAGTTGATTTTATCAGTGATTGAATCAAAAACCATAGTGTTTGGAACTACATTTTCTTTAAAGAAAGCATCCAAGGCTTCTGTATCTTTATGAAGCATGATTTGTCCATTAACAGGACGGTTAATTTCGTTATTGAGACGGAAGTAGGTCACGTCCTCAAGATGTTTTAATCCCATAAAATTTCCTTTATCTAATTACAAAAGAAAGGCCTCTAAGTTAGCCCTAGAAGCGAGTTTCTTCTGGATGATGTACTAAGATTATGCTAATTGTTTCAGTTTTCCTGGTTGGAAGCCTGAAAAAGACTTCAGTTGGTGTTTGGATAACAGGAGCTGCGCTGAAACCGAGCTCTTTAACTTGATCGATGTACTCAGGTTGCTCGTCGAGATTGATCTCACGATAGGCCACATTGTTGCTGTCCAAGAAACGTTTGGTCATTTTACATTGTACACAATTATTTTTTTAGAATAAACCGTTACCATTTTCGTAACTCCTCATAAAAATTTGATTACTTTCTTAGTATATCAGAAAAAAACTTTGTCAAACTTTTTAAACTAAATCTTGTGCCTAAAAGTTACAGTTTTAAAAATTAAAATACAAGATATAGTGGTTTTTGAAAGAAGTTGAAAAATAGCAAAAAAATCGTAAGAGCATGAATAAGTTTAGCGGAGACAATGCTTTAACAAAAACTGAAACTGTAATATTAATGAAAAAAAGAAAGTCTCTGCACAAGATGTCCCTATATTTTTGTATTAAAATATTTAAAAGATAACTAAAATGAAGATGTTAGATTATACTGCATTCATCCAAATAGATTATGAATTTCGTATTCTTGATAGAGAGTATATAACTGTAATTTTTTTGGGAAGTATTCGCTTTATGTGGTATACTAGTAGTGACCATAGAACTTATAGATAGGAATAAATTTAAAAAAATGAAGCTATGAAAAGAGTTTATAGCGATTACGATATTTAGGTATATAGACTATTTAAAAAAATATAAAAAGACAGTAGATGAGTTAGATAAATGTTGAATATGCAAAAACTATTAGAATAGAGTTATTCACTTTAGAAACTTATACTTACTGTGGAAAATATATAGTATAATGTTGTTAGGGAAATAGAATTAATAGATTAATAAATGAAAGAATGCAAATCAGGAGGTGCGTGGTGAAAGAAAACGAGGTCATTTTAAAACGGCAATCTACTCGCGTATTTTTTAAGAATGGTGATACGGATTTTTTCTTTAATTGGTTGCTAGGAATCGGTGAAGTTTTTGGCTTCTCTCATGGAGAGCTGTATTATCTTGCTCAAAAGTTAGGTAATTCACCAAAACCTGATGACTGGAAAAATGAGTTTTTATCACATGTGAACTATCTTGAACAAAAGGTTAGTAATTTAGGTTTGAGTGAACAAACAAAGGCGCAGTATTATCTCGCACAGACCTACTCACTTCGATCGGCAATCCAGTTTACTGATCCATTTTCTGCCGAATACTTACCTATCGTTTGTCAAATGGAGAAGGCGTTCTCTAGTGCAATTCATTCACTAGGTACACCGATTGAAAAACTAACTATTGCTTATCAGGATTCCTACTTGCCTGGTTATTATCTTCATAGCGGTGATAATTGCCCAACGCTGATTATGATTGGTGGAGGTGATACTTATCGCGAAGATTTATTTTATTTTGCAGGATATCCTGGATGGATACGAAATTATAATGTTTTAATGGTTGACCTTCCTGGTCAAGGGAGCAATCCTAGTAGAGGGCTAATCTTTGATGTGGATGCTTCTATTCCAATTTCATTATGCATAGACTGGTTGGAAAATAGAAATCCTAAACTAAATTATTTAGCCATTTATGGTGTCAGCGGAGGGGGATATTTTACCGCACAAGCTGTCGAAAAGGATCCAAGAATTCATGCTTGGATTGCTAGTACCCCTATTTACGACGTTGCAGAGCTCTTCAGAAAAGAATTCGGATCAAGTTTGAAAGCACCTAGTTGGTTAATAAATGCCATTTTAAAATTAGCTGGAAATTTGAATGAATCAGCAAATTTGAATCTTAAAAAGTATGCATGGCAGTTTGGTACTTCTGATTTTAAGAGTGCTATTGATGATGTATTTAACTATGCAAAGATTGTAGATTATCAAAAAATTCAATGCCCATGCCTGTTTATCATGGGAAAGGGTGAGGGTGCTGAACTGCAGCATCAAACTAAGGTAATTTATGAATCACTTAAATCTAAAAATCAACAAACTAAACTTCAAGTATTTGAGGCGGAAAGTGGTGCGGACGCTCATTGCCAAGTCAATAATTTAAGACTCGCCCATAATGTCGTTTTTGATTGGTTGGATACTTTATTTGAATGGAATCAATCAAAGTTTTAGTTCTACTTATACTACTTAGATATATCTACATTTTTACTGTTAGGTGCTACAAGCCTATTTTACTTTAAGTAGCAAATTGAATAAATTCTCTACTGTTGATGGTAAGAGTAGGTTTTAGAATTTCAGTATTTGATGAAGTCTTTTTCAAATAATAGGTTTGCTGAGTTATATTAATTATAACTAAATAGTATTATTTTTTTCATTATTTACTAGGATTGTCTTCTGATTGATATTAAGAGAAAATAGCTTTGAAAAATTGAATTTTTGATGATAACATTTTTTGAACAATTAGTGTTTAGATATGCTATTTAATTGCTAGAGTGCTCATTATAATAGAAAAAGAAGTAATTTCATTTTCAGTAAAAGTCCATAAAAATACTTGAAAAAAATTATCTTGAAGATGATATAATACAGTCTTGTAAGGGTTATCACATATAACTCAAATAGAAAACACTTAAAGGAGAGTCAAACTATGGCTTCTAAAGATTTCCACGTAGTGGCAGAAACAGGTATTCACGCACGTCCAGCAACATTGTTGGTTCAAACAGCTAGCAAATTTGCTTCAGATATCACTCTTGAGTACAAAGGTAAATCAGTAAACCTTAAATCTATCATGGGTGTTATGAGTCTTGGTGTTGGCCAAGGCGCTGACGTTACAATTTCAGCTGAAGGTGCGGATGCTGACGACGCAATCGCTGCTATCACTGAAACTATGGAAAAAGAAGGATTGGCATAAGGAAAATGACAGAAATGCTTAAAGGAATCGCAGCATCTGACGGTGTTGCAGTTGCAAAAGCATATCTACTCGTTCAACCGGATTTGTCATTTGAGACTGTTACAGTCGAAGATACAAACGCAGAAGAAGCTCGCCTTGATGTCGCTCTACAAGCATCACAAGACGAGCTTTCTGTTATTCGTGAGAAAGCAGTAGGTACGCTAGGGGAAGAAGCGGCTCAAGTTTTTGACGCTCACTTAATGGTTCTTGCTGACCCAGAAATGATCAGCCAAATCAAGGAAACAATCCGTGCGAAGAAAGTGAATGCAGAAGCAGGTTTGAAAGAAGTTACAGACATGTTTATCACTATCTTTGAAGGCATGGAAGATAACCCATACATGCAAGAACGTGCAGCGGATATCCGCGACGTGACAAAACGTGTATTGGCAAATCTCCTTGGTAAAAAATTGCCAAACCCAGCTTCCATCAATGAAGAAGTAATCGTCATTGCTCATGACTTGACTCCTTCTGATACAGCTCAATTGGACAAAAACTTTGTTAAAGCTTTTGTAACAAACATCGGTGGACGTACTAGCCACTCAGCTATCATGGCACGTACACTTGAAATTGCTGCTGTATTGGGTACAAACAACATCACTGAAATCGTTAAAGACGGTGACATCCTTGCCGTTAACGGGATCACAGGTGAGGTTATTATCAACCCGACTGATGAGCAAGCGGCTGAATTCAAGGCTGCTGGTGAAGCTTATGCGAAGCAAAAAGCTGAATGGGCGCTCTTGAAAGACGCTAAAACAGTAACTGCTGATGGTAAACACTTTGAATTGGCTGCCAACATCGGTACTCCAAAGACGTTGAAGGTGTCAATGACAACGGTGCTGAAGCTGTTGGTCTTTACCGTACAGAGTTCTTGTACATGGATTCTCAAGACTTCCCAACAGAAGACGAGCAGTACGAAGCTTACAAAGCTGTACTTGAAGGAATGAACGGTAAACCTGTTGTCGTTCGTACAATGGATATCGGTGGAGATAAGGAACTTCCTTACTTCGATATGCCTCACGAAATGAACCCATTCCTTGGATTCCGTGCCCTTCGTATCTCTATCTCTGAGACTGGAGATGCTATGTTCCGCACACAAATCCGTGCCCTTCTTCGTGCGTCTGTTCACGGTCAATTGCGTATCATGTTCCCAATGGTTGCGCTCTTGAAAGAATTCCGTGCAGCGAAAGCAGTCTTTGACGAAGAAAAAGCAAATCTTCTTGCTGAAGGTGTTGCAGTTGCGGATAATATCCAAGTTGGTATTATGATCGAGATTCCTGCAGCGGCTATGCTTGCAGACCAATTTGCAAAAGAAGTTGACTTCTTCTCAATCGGTACAAACGATTTGATCCAATACACAATGGCAGCAGACCGTATGAACGAGCAAGTTTCATACCTTTACCAACCATACAACCCATCAATCCTACGTTTGATTAACAATGTTATCAAAGCAGCTCACGCTGAAGGTAAATGGGCTGGTATGTGTGGTGAGATGGCTGGTGACCAACAAGCTGTTCCACTTCTTGTCGGAATGGGCTTGGATGAGTTCTCTATGTCAGCAACATCTGTACTTCGTACACGCAGCTTGATGAAAAAACTCGACACAGCTAAGATGGAAGAGTACGCAAACCGTGCCCTTACAGAATGCTCAACAATGGAAGAAGTTCTTGAACTTCAAAAAGAATACGTTGACTTTGATTAATTGAAGGGTCCTTGCAACTCAGTTGCAGGGATTTTTTGCTTTAAAAATTTGGTGATTGATTTTCAATATAGGATTCTCAAATCAGACTGTTCAGATAGAAGGTAGTGTAGAAAACAAAAAACGTTAACTGGTTCACAAAATCCTTGACAAGTTGAAAATTTAGGGGTAAACTATTAACCAGTTAACTATTAGAGAGGAGTTTCTGCAATTTAGAAATGAATTGCAACTAGAAATATCAAAAAGAAAGAGAGTTTCGATGAAAATTAATAAAAAATACCTAGCAGGTTCTGCGGCAGCTTTGATTTTAAGTGTTTGTTCTTACGAGTTGGGACTTTATCAAGCCAGAACGGTTAAGGAAAATAATCGTGTTTCCTATATAGATGGAAAACAAGCAACGCAAAAAACGGAGAATCTGACTCCTGATGAGGTTAGCAAACGTGAAGGAATCAATGCAGAGCAAATTGTCATCAAGATAACAGACCAAGGCTATGTCACTTCACATGGCGACCACTATCATTATTACAATGGTAAGGTTCCTTATGATGCGATTTTTAGTGAAGAATTACTCATGAAGGATCCAAACTATAAGCTAAAAGATGAGGATATTGTTAATGAGGTCAAGGGTGGTTATGTTATTAAGGTAGACGGAAAATACTATGTTTACCTTAAGGATGCTGCCCATGCGGAAAACGTTCGTACAAAAGAGGAAATCAATCGACAAACAAGAGCATAGTCAGCATCGTGAAGGTGGGACTCCAAGAAACGATGGTGCTCTAGCCTTAGCACGTTCGCAAGGACGCTATACTACCGATGATGGTTATATCTTTAATGCATCTGATATCATTGAAGATACTGGCGATGCTTATATCGTTCCTCATGGTGATCATTACCATTATATTCCTAAGAATGAGTTATCAGCTAGCGAGTTAGCTGCTGCAGAAGCCTTTCTATCTGGTCGGGGCAATCTGTCAAGTTCAAGAACCTATCGCCGACAAAATAGTGATAATGCTCCAAGAACTAACTGGGTTCCTTCTGTAAGCAATCAGGGAACTACCAATACTAATACAAGCAACAGCAGTAACACTAACAATCAAGCGAGTCAAAATGATGACATTGATAGTCTTTTGAAACAGCTCTACAAACTCCCTCTGAGCCAACGACATGTGGAATCTGATGGCCTTGTCTTCGACCCAGCACAGATTACAAGTCGAACAGCTAGAGGAGTTGCTGTGCCTCATGGGAACCATTACCATTTCATCCCTTATTCACAGATGTCTGAATTGGAAGAACGAATTGCTCGCATCATCCCGCTTCGCTATCGTTCGAACCATTGGGTGCCGGATTCAAGACCAGAACAACCAAGTCCACAACCGACTCCGGAACCTAGTCCAAGCCCGCAACCTACACCAAATCCTCAACCAACTCCAAGCAATCCAATTGACGAAAAATTGGTCAAACAGGTGATTCGAAAAGTAGCTGACGGCTATGTCTTTGAGGAAAATGGAACATCTCGTTATATTCCTGCCAAGGAACTTTCAGCAGAAACTGCTGCAGCCATTGATAGTAAACTAGCTAAGCAAGAAAGTTTAGCTCATAAGCTAGGAGCTAAGAAAACCAACCTCCCATCTAGTGATCAAGGATTTTACAATAAGGCTTATGACTTGCTAGCAAGAATTCATCAAGACTTACTTGCTAATAAAGGGCGTCAAGCTGAATTGACACTTTGGATAAACTGTTGGAACGTCTCAATGATGCCTCAAGTGATAAAGTCAAGTTGGTGGATGATATCTTGGCCTTTCTAGCACCGATTCGTCATCCAGAACGTCTAGGAAAACCAAATGCGCAAATTGCCTACACTGATGATGAGATTCAGGTAGCCAAGTTGGCAGGCAAGTATACAACAGAAGATGGCTATATCTTTGATCCTCGTGATATCACCAGTGATGAGGGGGATGCCTATGTAACTCCACATATGACCCACAGTCATTGGATTAAGAAAGATAGTTTGTCTGAAGCCGAAAGAGCGGCAGCCCAGGCTTATGCTAAAGAGAAAGGTTTGACTCCTCCTTCAACAGATCATCAGGGTTCAGGAAATACGGATGCTAAAGGAGCAGAAGCTATCTACAACCGCGTGAAAGCAGCTAAGAAGGTGCCGCTTGATCGCATGCCTTACAATCTCCAACATACTGTGGAAGTCAAAAACGGAAGCTTGATTATTCCTCATTATGATCATTACCATAACATCAAATTTGAGTGGTTTGACGAAGGTCTTTATGAGGCACCTAAAGGTTATACTCTAGAGGATCTCTTTGCGACTGTAAAATACTATGTTGAGCATCCAAACGAACGTCCACATTCAGATAGCGGATGGGGCAATGCAAGTGACCATGGTCAAAGAAACCAAAATGGTCAAGCTGATAACAATCATACGGAAAAACCATCAGAGGAGAAACCTCGGACAGAAAAACCTGAGGAAGAAACCACGCGAAGAGAAGCCGCAAAGTGAGAAACCAGAGTCTCCAAAACCAACTGAGGAGCCAGAAGAAGAATCGCCAGAGGAATCAGAAGAACCTCAGGTCGAGACTGAAAAGGTTGAAGCGAAGTTAAGAGAGGCTGAAGAGCTACTTGCAAAAATCCAAGACTCCATTATCAAGTCCAATGCCAAAGAAACTCTAACGGGATTAAAGAATAACTTGCTATTTGGCGCTCAGGACAACAATACCATTATGGCAGAAGCTGCAAAGTTGTTGGCATTGTTAAAAGAGAGTAAGTAAAGGTAGCAGCATTTTCTAACTCCTAAAAACAGGATAGGAGAGCTAGAAAAGATAAAATCGAAAAATGAGAGCAGAATGTGAGTTCTAGTTCTCATTTTTTTCATGGAAATGTGCAAAATAACTTGACATATAATGTAAATAAAGATAAACTATTTACTAGTTAATTAAATGGTTAAATACTAGTTAAGGAGTAATGATGAAAAAAAGAACGATCCTATTATTGATGGTCAGTTTATTGGTTCTTGTCTTAGGAGCATGTAGTCAAAAAGAAAAACAAGAAGCAAAAGGGATGAAGATTGTAACAAGTTTTTACCCTATCTACGCCATGGTAAAAGAGGTATCAGGTGACTTGAATGATGTACGGATGATTCAGTCAAGTAGTGGTATTCACTCCTTTGAACCTTCAGCAAATGATATTGCTGCCATTTATGATGCGGATGTCTTTGTCTACCACTCGCATACACTGGAGTCTTGGGCGGGAAGCCTGGATCCAAATTTAAAAAAATCAAAAGTAAAAGTTTTAGAAGCGTCTGAAGGGATGACCTTGGAGCGTGTACCAGGCTTGGAAGATGTAGAAGCTGGGGATGGGATTGATGAAAAAACACTTTACGATCCGCATACTTGGTTAGATCCTGAAAAAGCAGGCGAAGAAGCGCATATTATTGCGGATAAACTTTCGGAGCTTGATAGTTCCAATAAGGAAACTTATCAAAAGAATGCTAAAAACTTTATCGCTAAAGCCCAAGAATTGACTAAGAAGTACCAGCCTATTTTTGAAAAAGCGAGTCAAAAGACTTTTGTTACACAACATACAGCCTTTTCTTACCTGGCTAAACGCTTTGGTTTAAAACAACTTGGGATTGCTGGTATCTCTCCTGAACAAGAGCCAAGTCCGAGACAGTTGACAGAAATCCAAGAATTTGTCAAAACTTATAATGTCAAAACCATCTTTACTGAGAGCAATGCTTCTTCTAAAGTCGCTGAGACCTTGGTCAAATCAACGGGAGTTAGCCTAAAGACACTCAATCCTTTAGAAGCAGATCCTGAAAATGATAAAACTTACTTAGAAAATCTAGAAGAAAATATGAATGTTCTTGCAGAAGAATTAAAATGAGGAGATTATGAAAATTAAGAAAAAATATCTTGCAGCAGGATCGGCTCTAGTCCTTTCCCTAAGCCTTTGCATCTATGCATTAAATCAACACCAGGTAGAAGGAAACAAAGATAAAAATCGTGTGTCTTATGTCGATGGAAAACAAGACTCTCAAAAAACAGAGAATCAGACACCAGATCAAGTTAGCAAAAAAGAAGATATTCAGGCTGAACAAATTGTTGTAAAAATTACCGATCAAGGTTATGTGACTTCACATGGTGATCATTTCCATTATTACAATGGTAAAGTTCCTTTTGACGCGATTTTCAGCGAAGAGCTTTTGATGAAAGATGCCAATTATCAACTGAAAGACGCTGATATTATCAACGAAATCAAAGGTGGCTATATTATCAAGGTTGATGGCAAATATTATGTCTACCTTAAAGATGCGGCTCATGCTGATAATATTCGTACGAAGGACGAAATTGAGCGCCAAAAACAAGGTCATACTCATGATGCACCAAACTCTAACAGTGCAGTGGCGCTTGCTCAATCACAAGGTCGCTATACTACCGATGATGGCTACATCTTTAATCCATCTGATATTATAGAGGATACTGGTGATGCTTATATCGTTCCTCACGGTGGACATTACCACTACATTCCAAAGAGTTCCTTGTCTGCTAGCGAATTAGCAGCTGCTCAAGCTTACCTTTCTGGAACTAGAAAACAACCGACTGTGACTGACTATCGTCCTAGTCCAAACGAGACTGGTCAAACTACCAACCCAAGTCAACAGGCTGAAACACCAAGTAATCAAGCTGAGAGTCTTCAGAGTCTATTGCAACAGCTCTATGCTCTTCCAAGCACTCAACGTTATGCTGAATCAGATGGCTTGATTTTTGATCCTGCTAAGATTTTAAGTAGAACACCGAGTGGCGTAGCCATTCCACACGGAAATCACTATCATTTCATCCCATATACAAAACTTTCTGCCTTGGAAGAAAAGATTGCGCGAATGATTCCTTTATCTAGCGACAGTGGGAAACCAACACCTTTAGAAAACCCAAGCAAACCAGCAGAACATCCAGCTCAACCAAATCATTCTCATGACCAAGACGGCGACCAAGGAAGTCAGGATACCAACCATGAAGACCATGATGGAGAGGAGCATGACCACCATCACGGTGAAGAACATGATCATGGTTTTGCAGCTGACCGTGTTATTAGTGAAGATGAGCAAGGTTTTGTAGTTTCTCATGGAGATCACGCTCATTATTTCTTTAAGAAGGACTTGACTGCAGCCCAAATCAAAGCTGCCCAAGATCACTTGAAAGAAAATCATCAGCCGCAGCACGTTCAACCACTTGCAAAGACTGTGGAAAGTTTCTCAAGAGATGCTAGCGATGAAGAAAAAATCAAGTATATCTCACAGACCTACGGGGTTCCGCTCGAAGCGATTCGTATTTCAAATGGATTCTTTGTCTTTGGAAATCCGGATCAAGCCTATGATCCAACCCATATCCATCCCTATGCCGTTCGAAAAGAACATGTTCGTATTCCTCTCCAAACTGGAAATCCAGAACTAGATTTCCTAAATGAACTTTATACGACTGCACTACGTGATGGGGTGTCTCCTTATAGTTTGCAAGTAGAAAATGGTAGTTTTGTGATTCCTCACGGAGACCACAATCACTACATCAAGGTTCAAACTAAGGGCTATGAAGTAGCTTTGAAAAATAAGATTCCGGCCCTACAATCGACCTATCAACCTGGAGCATTTGATGAACAAACAGTCCTATCTAAGGTGGATCAACTGTTAGCAGATAGCAGAAGTCTCTACAAAGACCAGCCAATCATGCAGAGACGTGTTGAACTTGCTTTGGGGCAATTCACCGAAAATATGAAAAAACTGGCAACAAACTCAACTGCTGGATATCTAGCAGCCTTGGATCTCTTTGATAAACAGTATATCCATGTGGATCAAAGTGTAGCACCGGTTGAAACTTCACCTTTAGATAAGAAGTACCAAGCTCTAGTAGATAAGATCAATACATTGGATACAGATACTTATGGCTTGCCTAAGAAAGATCTTTTGGTACATTTGCAGGAAGCAAAACTAGCACAGGATGAGACAGAGTTGGCTGCCATTGAAGCGAAACTTCAGGCCTTGCAAGATTTCCGAGATCGGACAGGAGTCACAACAGTAGAGTACATCAAGTACTTCTACGAACATGTGTCTGATGGTCGTTTGAGAGAAGAACTTCGGAACCGTGTTGCCAAGTTGACATGGGAACTTTACCAGTCACAATCTTTCCTCAAAGCAACCGACCTGAACAAGTTATTCCCAACTATTTACCAAACTAAGCTAGAAGTAGAAGAAGCTCTCAAAGAAGAACCCGTATCTACAAAAGCTGGTAAGACTATTCTAGATACGGAAAAAGTAGATAGTCAAACTGCTAAGACAGCCATCTATGAATTCCTAAAAGAACTCTACGGTGATTTTATGCCAGAAGAGCGGGTTAGCCATGTTAAGAAGGAAGAAGTGGATGCTCTTCTAACAAAAGCTGCTCAACTCCTAGCACGTGTCAAAGAAGATGGTGTCAAACAATCCCTAGCTGAAGAAGCAGCTAATATCAAAGTGGCTACTGAAAAGGAAAATGCAGACCTTGACGAAGCTAAAACACAACTTGAGGATCTTTTAAATCGTATTGCAGCGACTATCCAACGAGAGAAAAAAGAAGCAGAACAGGATCCACAAACGGTGATTATTTACCAAAAACTCTATAATGTCTTGCTCTCTCTTCACAAGTACTTAGAGGATAACAAAGGATCCGATGCTGACTTTGAACGTGTTGATGGCCTATTTGATCAACTTGCAGCCAAAAGCAGTGATAAAGAAGGTCTCCTCACTCTAGCTAAAGAAATCATTAGCTTGAACCAGGAACTCCGTTCAAAAGCAAGTGAAACTGATAGCCAATCTAAGTCTGAGAAAGACAGTGAAACAGCTACTTCTAAACCAACAGAAAAGCAAGCACAAAGTGAGTCTGAGACAAGTGCTCAACCAAATGAATAAAAAGAAAGGCGAAGTAGCTGAGCTACCTCGTCTTTTTTAGTCTTTATAAGATACAATGCCAATGATGGTATCCACCGCACGCTCCATAGTTTGAAGGCTGACGTATTCAAAACGTCCATGCATGTTTTCACCACCAGCAAAGATATTTGGAGTTGGAATTCCCATAAAGGAAATCTTAGACCCATCTGTTCCACCACGGATTGGTTCGATAATTGGCGCAATCCCTAAATCTTCCATAACAGCCTTAGCAATGGTAACAGGCATCATGTCTTTCTCAATGACTTCCTTCATATTGTAGTACTGGTCTGTCAGAGTCAAGCTAACGCGATCATTCCCAAGCTCTTGATTCATCTTATCAGCAATAGACTGCATAGCTGCTTTACGAGCTTCAAAGGAATCCTTTTCAAAGTCACGAATGATGTAGCTTGCACGCGCCTCCTCGACACTACCTGTCACATCCATAAGATGATAGAAACCTTGATAACCGTCTGTCAGCTCTGGTCTGTCATTCTCAGGAAGTTGATTATGAAAATCAATCGCTAACTGTAAAGCGTTGACCATCTGTCCTTTAGCAGTACCAGGGTGAACATTGCGCCCTTGGAAATGGAGTTCAGCAGCTGCTGCTGAGAAAGTCTCGTATTGAAGCTCACCTAGCGGACCGCCATCAACAGTATAGGCAAAGTCAACGTCAAAGTCATCTGCATCAAACTTGTTAGCTCCAACACCGATTTCTTCATCTGGTCCAAAACCAACTCTAATCTCACAGTGTTTGATTTCGGGATGATCAGTCAGATATTCAATAGCAGTCATAATCTCAGCAATCCCTGACTTGTCATCAGCACCTAACAAGGTTGTTCCATCTGTTGTGATAAGCGTTTGGCCTGGATATTTCTCAAGGCTCTTGAAATCAGCAGGATCGAGTTTAAATCCAGAATCACCCAAGTCTATAGCTCCACCATCGTAATTTTCGATGACTTGCGGATTAACACCCTCAGCATTAAAGTCAGCTGTATCCATGTGGGAGATGCACCCGATTTTACGTGTCAAGCTAGGATCATTAGCTGGTAAGGTACCAATGGCGAAACCATTTGGGAGGTAGTAAACATTTTGCAGACCGACACGTTTCATTTCAGGAATAAGAACATTGGTCGCAAAATCTACCTGGCTTTGCGTACTTGGAGTAGTAGTAGAGTGTTCATTAGAACGCGTGTTGACCTTAACGTAGGTAAGAAAACGTTCCAAAAGGTTCGGATAAGACATAAAAACTCCTTTAATATCATTTTTTTCATTGTATCATAGAATGGAGAGAAAGACAAAGAGAAGTAAATAAAAATAAAATGAATGAAAGCGTTTATTTATGATATATTTCATGGTAGAATGGTAATTGAAAAAAATATCACAAGGACATATCGATGAAAAAAGCAATTTTAATGATGACATTCGGTTCGCCAGAAGAGATTACCTTTGAGAGTGTGGCGGATTTTTTTACAAACATTCGTCGTGGAGTTAGACCCCAAGACCACGAGATTCAGACTCTCTATGACAACTATGTTCTTATCGGTGGGACGCCTTTGCAGCGGATTACACGTGAGGAGGTCAATTTAGTCAAAGAACGTTTAGGGGAGGAGTACGGTATCTACTTTGCCAACAAATTTTCTCGTCCCTTTATTCCAGACGTGATCAAGCGGATGGAGTCTGATGGTATTGAAGAATGTATCTGTTTGATTTTGGAACCTCATTATTCCTTTTACTCAGTCATGGGGTATGAAAAGTTTTTGGAAAGCCAGCAGATCCGGTTTTTAGTCATTAAGGATTGGTATCAGCAACAGTCTTTGCTGGACTTCTGGACAGATGAGATTAGAAAAATTTTACGAAACCATGTGGGAGAAGAATCATTCAAGGTAATCTTTTCAGCCCATAGCGTCCCCATTTTTGCCTTGGACTATGGAGATCCTTATATCGATCAGATTTTCGATAATAGCAGGCTCATTGCTGAACAACTCGGCCTAATGACAGACCAGTATACCAATACTTGGCAGAGCGAAAGCGATATTGGAATCCCTTGGATTAAGCCAGATGTCTTAGAATACTTACGAGAACAAACGCAACATCCCGAGCATTATATTTTTGTCCCGATTAGCTTTATCAGTGAACATATTGAAGTCTTGTTTGACAACGATGTAGAATGTTATGAGTTGTGTCAAGAATTAGGTATTACTTATCATCGCCCACCTATGCCCAATACGGATAACCGTTTAATTGACGCTTTAGTTGCAACTGTAAGAGCCAATGAAGACAAAGAATTTAAAGCTTTTCTCCCAGAAGAAGAAACCTTTGATGAGTTAGCGCCTTCAGCAACTACCAAGGACATTATGGAGGAGACAGATGACCTTCAGATGCCAGAATTTGTCAAAAAACTGATTGAGAAAAAAGGCCGTGAAAATGTGAAGATGCCTTACCTGATTAAGAAAATGCTCGAAAAGGCTGGTAAGTTACCAAAAGAGTAAAGAAAAAAGGATTTAGCTTTAAGCTAGATCCTTTATCTGTCTTATTTTTTTTCAAGAAGAGCTTTGATTTCTTGAAGAACTTCAAGTTCAGTTGGAGCAGCAGGTGCTTCCTCAACCACTTCCTCTTTCTTACGAAGGTTTTGCGCTTTTTCCATAGCTTTAATAACGAAGAAAAGCACAGTACCTACAACGAGAAAGTTGATAATAGCACTCAAGAATTTACCATATGTAACACCATTCCATGCAAGCTCAGCGATGTTTTGTACTTTCGCAGCTTCCAAGGCCGGATTCAAGATAAGTGGAGTGATGATATCGTTAACGAGTGAAGTTACGATAGCACCAAATGCAGAGGCGATGATTACACCGACAGCAAGGTCAACAACATTACCGCGAAGCAAGAATTCTTTTAGGTCCTTTAACATTTTCATAATTTCCTTTCAAAAACTAATCTTAATTGTACCTGAAATACCTAAATATTGCAACCTTAATGCTTAATGACATCCATTTCATTTATAAAAAACGTATACTTTACTAAAAATATAGTTAAGAATGATAATCAAAACCTGCGCAATTAGCGTTTCGATGGTATTGACCTGATCTAGTTGATCGTTGACAAATTGCCCGATAATATCGGGATAAGATGTAACAAAGATATAAGTTAAAAGAACGTCAAGACCAAGAGTAGAGAGACGAGCTAAGAAAAACTTAGCCAGGCGAGTCGGCCAATTTCTTCTCTCTTGTTTAAAGACGATTGTATCATTTGTGATAAAAGCAAAGAGAATCCCAATGATATTTGCGAGTACGGTTGCTAGGATTTCCTGGTGACTGATATGGTAGATAAATAAACGTGATAGGATAGATACTAGCGTAGTAGCACCACCGAAAAATAAGTAGGATAGGATTTCGTTATCAAAGAAAGTTTTTATTAGTTTTTTCATGATTTTAGTATAGCATAAAGCTAGCTATTGTGCTATACTAGTGAGGTTGATAATCTCAACCCTTGGTGCTTAGCTTCTTTCACCAAGCATATTTTACGCGGGAAACCGCTAAAGGAGAAAACATGAAAAAATTAACTGTTCGTGACATGGCAGATATTGCTATTGTCGCTGCTATCTATGTGGTTTTGACCATCACCCCACCCCTTAATGCCATTAGCTACGGTGCCTACCAGTTCCGTATTTCAGAGATGATGAATTTCTTGGCATTTTATAACCCTAAATATATCATCGGTGTGACGATTGGATGTATGATTGCTAATTTCTTTAGCTTTGGTCTAATAGATGTCTTTGTTGGTGGAGGTTCTACCCTAGTTTTCCTAAGTCTAGGTGTATGGCTTTTTAACAAGTACAAGAAAGACTATCTGTTCAATGGTTTGATTCGTAAAGATCATTTCTTCTTTTCAATCCTCTTCTCCATTTCAATGATTACCATTGCAGCTGAACTTCATATCGTTGCAGAAGCTCCATTCTTCTTGACATGGTTTTCTACTGGAATTGGTGAGTTTGCATCACTTATCGTAGGTGCGATTTTGATCAATAAACTGGGACAGCGAATCGATCTAACAAAATAAGAAGTCTATAAGCTAGATACTTGCCAAATCTAGCTTTTTTCATTCCAGAAAATTAAAAGAGAGCGCTTGACAAGAGCATAGAACTATAGTATACTTTTTAGGTAAGCTGATTTAGCTCAGTTGGCAGAGCGCATCCATGGTAAGGATGAGGTCGCCGGTTCAATCCCGGCAATTAGCATGATAGAAACAAAATGACCTTGGGAGACCAAGGTTTTTCTTATACTTCTGTGGAAATGAAGTTAAAGAGTTTTGGCTATTGACAAAAGTGACTCTATCCAGTAGAATAGTAGGTGCGATGAGTCGATAGGTAGTCTTCGGACTACTATTGAGCATAAGGAGGTCGTAACGCAGGAGCGGACCTTGATGAGTTGTGTGAACCTGCTCATCACATGAAGATGCCTCTTAGTCCCTAGTCAATGACTAGGGATTTTTAATTTTCAGAAAATAGAACTCAAAAATGCTTTTCAATTTTTAGAAAAAGTAGTATAATACATCTATTATAGAAATTTTTAGAAAATTCCGAAAGAGGTTATTTATGGGATATACAGTTGCTGTAGTCGGCGCGACAGGTGCTGTCGGAGCTCAGATGATAAAAATGTTGGAAGAATCTACACTTCCAATCGACAAAATCCGTTACCTTGCTTCTGCACGTTCAGCAGGCAAGACTTTAAAATTTAAAGACCAAGATATTACGATTGAGGAAACAACTGAGACAGCCTTTGAGGGTGTTGATATTGCACTCTTCTCAGCAGGTGGTTCGACATCAGCTAAGTATGCACCATACGCAGTGAAAGCTGGAGCGGTAGTAGTAGATAATACATCTTACTTTCGTCAAAATCCAGATGTACCATTGGTTGTCCCAGAGGTCAATGCTCATGCACTTGACGCCCACAACGGGATTATTGCCTGCCCTAACTGTTCAACAATCCAAATGATGGTGGCTCTTGAGCCTGTTCGTCAAAAATGGGGCTTGGACCGTATCATCGTTTCAACTTACCAAGCGGTTTCAGGTGCTGGTATGGGAGCGATTCTTGAAACACAACGTGAACTTCGTGAAGTCTTGAATGACGGTGTGAATCCACGTGATTTGCATGCGGAAATCTTGCCTTCAGGTGGTGATAAGAAACACTATCCTATCGCTTTTAACGCTCTTCCACAAATCGATGTCTTTACTGACAATGATTACACTTATGAAGAGATGAAGATGACTAAGGAAACTAAGAAAATCATGGAAGACGATAGCATCGCAGTATCTGCAACATGTGTGCGTATTCCAGTCTTGTCAGCTCACTCTGAGTCAGTTTATATCGAAACAAAAGAAGTGGCTCCAATCGAAGAAGTGAAAGCAGCTATTTCAGCCTTCCCAGGTGCTGTTCTTGAGGATGATGTGGCTAACCAAGTCTACCCACAAGCCATCAATGCTGTTGGTTCACGTGATACCTTTGTTGGACGTATCCGTAAGGACTTGGATGCTGAAAAAGGAATCCATATGTGGGTTGTTTCAGATAACCTTCTTAAAGGTGCTGCTTGGAACTCTGTACAGATTGCAGAAACGCTTCATGAGCGTGGTTTGGTCCGTCCAACAGCTGAGCTGAAATTTGAATTGAAATAATGGTTTAGGAGTTCGAATGAACTCCTTCTTTGAAATAGAGAGGTGCTTCTCATGTCTTACCAAGAACTAAAAGAATGTAAAATCATTACAGCCTTTATTACCCCCCTTCCATGAAGATGGTTCCATCAACTTTGATGCCATTCCTGCCTTGATTGAGCATTTGTTGGCCCATCACACAGATGGAATTCTTCTAGCTGGAACGACTGCTGAGAGTCCAACTCTGACCCACGATGAAGAGTTGGAACTCTTTGCGGCTGTACAGAAGGTTGTCAATGGACGTGTTCCTTTGATTGCAGGTGTAGGGACCAATGACACACGTGACTCTATCGAGTTTGTCAAAGAAGTCGCAGAATTTGGAGGGTTTGCAGCTGGCCTTGCTATCGTACCATACTACAATAAACCTTCTCAAGAAGGGATGTATCAGCACTTTAAGGCGATTGCGGATGCTTCTGACTTACCTATTATCATCTATAACATTCCAGGTCGTGTAGTTGTCGAATTGACTCCAGAAACCATGCTTCGTTTGGCGGACCATCCAAATATCATCGGTGTCAAAGAATGTACTAGTTTGGCCAATATGGCTTACTTGATTGAGCACAAGCCAGAAGAGTTCTTGATTTATACAGGTGAAGATGGGGATGCCTTCCATGCCATGAATCTTGGTGCAGATGGGGTTATTTCTGTTGCCTCTCATACAAACGGGGATGAGATGCACGAGATGTTCACTGCAATTGCAGAAAGCGATATGAAGAAAGCAGCAGCTATTCAACGTAAATTCATTCCTAAAGTCAATGCCCTCTTCTCTTATCCAAGCCCTGCACCTGTCAAGGCCGTTTTGAATTACATGGGATTTGAAGCGGGTCCAACTCGTCTACCTCTAGTTCCAGCACCAGAAGAAGATGCCAAACGCATTATCAAGGTTGTTATAGATGGCGACTACGAAGCAACTAAGGCAACCGTAACAGGAGTCTTAAGACCAGATTACTAATAAAGACAATAAAATCCATGACCGAATGAATGATCATGGATTTTTCTTATTTTCCTAAACAGAATTGGCTAAAGAGTTGGGTAATGAGTTCATCAGGAGCGGCATCTCCAGTAATTTCACCGAGAATTTCCCAAGTACGGGTCAAATCAACTTGAAGCAAGTCAACTGGCATCCCCAGTTCAAGACCTTCATTAACAGATTGTAGGCTTTCAACTGCTTTTTCAATCAAGGAAATATGACGGGCATTAGATAGGTAAGTGGCATCTTGCTCAACCAAACCAGCATTTTCAAAGAAGAGGTCGTTAATACGCTCTTCAATCTTATCGATGTTTTGGTTTTTAAGGACTGAAATACGGATGACATCTTCAGGAAGTTCAGAAGTTTCAATCGCTTCTGGCAGGTCAGTTTTGTTAAGAAGAATAATGCGATTGGTATCCTGACTGATTTCTAAGAGTTGCCGGTCTTGGGCGGTCAGAGGTTCGCTAGCATTTAGCACTAGTAGAACCAAGTCAGCTTCCTTGAGGGCTTTTTTCGAACGCTCGACACCGATTTGTTCGACGATGTCATCTGTTTCACGGATTCCAGCTGTATCAATCAATTTAAGTGGAACACCATTGATGTTGACGTATTCTTCGATGACATCGCGTGTGGTACCAGCGATATCGGTCACGATAGCCTTATCTTCACGCAAGAGGTTGTTGAGGAGGCTGGATTTCCCAACGTTGGGGCGTCCGATGATGGCAGTAGAAATTCCTCACGAAGGATTTTACCGCGACGAGCTGTCCTAAGCAGATTGGTTAGTAATTGCTCAAACTCCTTAGTCTTCTCACGAACAACAGCAGTAGTGGCTTCTTCAACATCATCATACTCAGGATAGTCAATATTGACCTCGACTTGGGCAAGTGTATTGAGGATTTCTTGGCGAGTATTATTAATGAGGTCAGAAAGGGAGCCGTCTAATTGCTTGACTGCAATATTCATGGCCTTATCTGTCTTAGCACGGATGATGTCCATCACTGCCTCAGCCTGTGTCAAGTCCACGCGACCGTTTAGAAAGGCGCGTTTGGTAAATTCACCAGGTTCTGCCAACCGAGCTCCTTCACGGATAGCTAGCTGGAGAATTTCGTTAGTCACCGCAATCCCACCGTGGGTGTTAATCTCGATAATATCCTCACGAGTGAAGGTTTTTGGAGACTTCATAGCCCCAACCATAACCTCATCCATAACTTTACCAGTTTGAGGGTCAACAATGTGACCGTAGTTGAGAGTATGGCTAGCAACCTTACTCAAGTCTTTCCCTTTAAAAATCTTTTGCGCAATTGCAAAACTGTCAGTTCCGCTCAGGCGGACAATACCGATAGCCCCCTTACCTAGTGGAGTTGAGATAGCAGCGATGGTATCAAATTCACGTGTAATCATACTAATTCCTTTTGTATTTCTTTTCTTAGGATAGGTATCCAAGCATCTCTTCAAATTGTAACAAAATTAAACTATTTCTTCAATGGATGCTACTTGGAGATTGAAAAAGCCTAAGCAATTTTGCTTAAGCTAGATTATTTGGTGCGCATTTCCCCTTGTGGGAAGTAAGTTCCTTCTGGCATATCGTTGATGATGACATGAACAGCAGATTGAGGTGCTCCAGTGTTACGGACAACAGCTTCCGTTACTTCCTTAGCAAGAGCTTTCTTTTGCTCGAGCGTGCGACCTTCAAATAAATCGATGCGTACAAATGGCATAATAGCTTCCTCCACTAGTTTTTGATTTCTTCTATTTTACCACATTTTGCCGTTTAAAGCTTTAGAAAATTATGATATACTAGAATGTAGCAAAAATTTAGAAATGGACGTGAAGCAAGAAACATGGCACAGTTGTATTATCGTTATGGGACCATGAACTCTGGTAAGACGATTGAGATTCTCAAGGTGGCCTATAACTATGAGGAGCAAGGTAAAGGAGTTGTGATTATGACTTCGGCTCTGGATACGCGTGACGGTGTTGGCTATGTATCGAGTCGGATTGGCATGAAACGCCCAGCTATTGCGATTGAGGAAACGACGGATATCTTTGGCTATATCCGAGACTTATCTGAGAAACCATATTGTGTGCTAGTCGATGAGGCTCAATTTCTCAAGCGTCACCACGTTTACGATCTAGCTCGTGTTGTTGATGAGTTAGACATCCCTGTCATGGCTTTTGGTTTGAAAAATGACTTTCGCAATGAACTATTTGAGGGTTCCAAATACCTCTTGCTTTTAGCAGATAAGATTGACGAAATCAAGACCATCTGTCAGTATTGTAAGAAAAAGGCGACTATGGTACTCAGAATCCTAGATGGGAAGCCTACCTATGAGGGAGAACAAATTCAGATTGGTGGCAATGAAACCTATATCTCGGTTTGCCGTAAACATTATTTTGCCCCCTGAAATCAAGAAGGAGAATGAAGAAAAATGAACATCTATGATCAACTACAAGCTGTAGAAGACCGTTATGAAGAGTTAGGAGAATTGCTCAGTGACCCTGATGTGGTATCTGATACCAAACGCTTCATGGAATTGTCCAAAGAAGAGGCTTCAACTCGTGATACAGTAACAGCCTACCGTGAATACAAGCAAGTCCTTCAAAATATCATTGATGCAGAAGAGATGATTAAAGAGTCTGGAGGAGATGCGGATTTGGAAGAAATGGCCAAGCAAGAGCTAAAAGATGCCAAGGCTGAAAAAGAAGAATACGAAGAAAAACTCAAAATCTTGCTTCTTCCAAAAGATCCAAACGACGACAAGAACATCATCCTTGAAATCCGTGGAGCTGCAGGTGGAGATGAGGCTGCACTTTTCGCTGGCGACCTTCTAACCATGTACCAAAAATATGCTGAAGCCCAAGGCTGGCGCTTTGAAGTCATGGAAGCCTCTATGAACGGTGTCGGTGGTTTCAAAGAAGTCGTAGCCATGGTTTCTGGTCAGTCTGTCTACTCTAAACTTAAGTATGAATCAGGTGCCCATCGTGTGCAACGTGTCCCTGTGACAGAAAGCCAAGGTCGTGTTCATACCTCGACTGCTACTGTCCTTGTCATGCCTGAAGTAGAAGAAGTGGAATACGATATTGATCCAAAGACCTTCGTGTTGACATCTACCACGCATCTGGTGCTGGTGGACAGAACGTCAATAAGGTTGCGACAGCCGTTCGTATCGTTCACTTGCCAACCAATATCAAGGTTGAAATGCAGGAAGAACGTACCCAGCAGAAGAACCGTGAGAAGGCCATGAAAATCATCCGTGCGCGTGTGGCTGACCATTTTGCTCAGATTGCACAAGACGAACAAGACGCTGAGCGTAAGTCAACAATCGGTACTGGAGACCGTTCAGAGCGAATTCGTACTTATAACTTCCCACAAAACCGTGTCACAGACCACCGTATTGGCTTGACTCTTCAAAAACTAGATACGATTTTGTCTGGTAAATTGGATGAAGTTGTAGATGCCTTGGTTCTTTATGACCAAACACAGAAATTAGAAGAATTAAACAAATAATGAAATTAGCTCAATTATTCTCAGATTTTGAAGAAGAGTTGATAAGACAAGGAGAGGAAGCTGAAAGCCTCTCTTTTGTCTATCGTAGCCTGAAAAATCAATCCTTTACAGACTTCGTCTTTGCCCTCCAGCAAGAGGTAGACGAGGAAGAAACAATTTGTAGAAGAAATTTACCATCAGTTAGCAGCTCATAAACCTGCCCAGTACATCATCGGTTATGCAGATTTCTTTGGTATGCAGTTAACAGTTGATGAGCGGGTCTTAATTCCCCGACCTGAAACAGAGGAGTTGGTGGAGCTTATCTTGGCAGAAAATCCTGAAGAAAATCTCAAGGTCTTGGACATCGGTACTGGAAGTGGAGCCATTGCCCTTTCTTTAGCAAAGAATCGTCCAGACTGGTCAGTGACAGCAGTTGATATTTCACAGGATGCACTAGATTTGGCAACTGAAAACGCTAAAGTTCAGAATATCCAGATATTTTTAAAAAAATCCGATTGTTTTACAGAAATTTCTGAAAAATATGATATAATTGTATCCAATCCACCCTATATCTCTCGTAAAGATGAGTCAGAGGTCGGTTTGAATGTTTTGCATTCGGAACCTCATCTAGCTCTCTTTGCGGATGAGGATGGCCTAGCTATTTATCGTAGAATTGCGGAAGATGCAAAGGAGTATCTCAAAGATGGTGGTAAGATTTACCTTGAAATTGGATACAAGCAAGGTCAAAGTGTTTCCGATCTTTTTAGGAAACATCTTCCTGAAAAACGGGTACGAACACTCAAGGACCAATTTGGTCAAGATAGGATGGTTGTAGTTGATGATGGACAGGATTAGACAAGAGTTGGAAAAGGGCGGAGCTGTTGTTCTACCTACAGAGACGGTTTATGGTCTCTTTGCTAAGGCCTTAGATGAAAAAGCTGTCGACCATGTTTACCAACTCAAACGTCGTCCTAGAGACAAGGCACTCAATCTTAATGTCGCTTCTCTAGAGGACATCTTGTACTTTTCAAAGAATCAGCCAACTTATCTACAAAAACTTGTAGAGACCTTTTTACCAGGGCCCTTGACCATTATCCTCGAATCCAATGACAGAGTTCCCTATTGGGTCAATTCTGGATTGGCAACTGTTGGATTTCGGATGCCCAGTCACCCCATTACACTTGATTTGATTCGAGAGACTGGTCCCTTGATTGGGCCGTCTGCCAATATTTCAGGTCAGGCAAGTGGAGTGACCTTTCAGCAAATCCTTGAAGATTTTGATCAAGAGGTTCTGGGTCTGGAGGACGATGCTTATCTAACTAGACAGGATTCGACCATTTTGGATCTGTCTGGAGACAAGATGAAAATCTTGCGCCAAGGGGCGATTAAGCGAGAAGATATTCTTGCTCAGTTGCCAGAGATTTCTTTTGAGGAGGAATGAGATGCTAAGAGATTTGCAAGAAACAGATGTGAAAGCTATATGTGAGATTAACCAAGAGACTTTGGGCTATACTTTTAGTCCAGAGGAAACAGCTAATCAACTAGCTAAACTATCTCAAGACGCACATCATTTCCTACTTGGCTATGAGGATGCAGCCAGTCATGTCTTGCTTGGATATGTCCATGCTGAGGTTTATGAATCCCTCTATTCCAAAGCAGGATTTAATATCTTAGGCTTAGCGGTTTCGCCTCAAGCACAAGGGCAAGGTATCGGTAAAAGCTTACTGCAAGGGTTGGATCAAGAAGCAAAAAGACGGGGCTATGAGTTTATCCGCTTAAACTCTGCCGATCATCGTCTGGGAGCTCATGCATTTTATGAAAAAGTTGGTTATACTTGTGATAAAGTGCAAAAACGGTTTATTCGCATCTTTTAGTTTATTTTGTAAACACAAACTAAAGGACCAGTCACACTATAAAGGAGAAGACCTATGATTTTTGACAAAGATGATTTTAAAGCATACGATGCTGATCTCTGGAATGCTATTGCCAAAGAAGAAGAACGCCAACAAAACAACATTGAGTTAATTGCTTCGGAAAACGTTGTTTCCAAGGCTGTAATGGCTGCTCAAGGGTCTATCTTGACCAACAAATATGCCGAGGGTTACCCAGGACGCCGTTATTATGGTGGAACTGATGTAGTAGACGTAGTAGAGACTCTTGCTATTGAACGCGCGAAAGAAATTTTCGGTGCTAAATTTGCTAATGTCCAACCACACTCAGGAAGCCAAGCCAACTGCGCGGCTTACATGGCCTTGATTGAGCCAGGTGATACGGTCATGGGGATGGATTTGGCAGCAGGTGGACACTTGACCCACGGAGCTTCTGTCAGTTTCTCTGGTCAAACCTACAACTTTGTTTCTTATAGTGTGGATCCTGAAACGGAACTTTTGGACTTTGATGCTATCTTGAAACAAGCCCAAGAAGTAAAACCAAAATTGATCGTAGCTGGTGCTTCAGCCTATTCTCAAATTATCGACTTCTCAAAATTCCGTGAAATTGCAGATGCTGTTGGTGCTAAACTCATGGTCGATATGGCCCATATCGCTGGTTTGGTTGCGGCTGGTCTTCACCCAAGTCCAGTACCATACGCTCATATCACCACAACAACGACCCACAAAACCCTTCGTGGTCCTCGTGGTGGTTTAATTTTGACTAATGATGAGGAACTTGCTAAGAAGATCAATTCAGCTATTTTCCCAGGTATTCAGGGCGGTCCATTGGAGCATGTTGTTGCGGCTAAAGCTGTTTCCTTCAAAGAAGTTTTAGATCCAGCCTTCAAGGAATATGCAGCAAATGTTATCAAGAACAGTAAAGCTATGGTTGAAGTCTTCTTGCAAGACCCTGATTTCCGTATCATTTCTGGCGGGACTGAAAACCATCTCTTCCTAGTGGATGTCACTAAGGTTGTAGAGAACGGAAAAAGTTGCTCAAAAACTTGCTGGACGAAGTCAATATTACCCTAAATAAAAAAACTCAATTCCATACGAAACCTTGTCACCATTCAAGACAAGTGGGATTCGTATCGGATCTGCAGCCATCACTGCACGTGGATTTGGTGAAGAAGAAAGCCGTAAAGTGGCTGAACTCATCATTAAAAACCCTTAAGAATGCAGAAAATGAAGCTGTCTTAGAAGAAGTGAGAAGTGAAGTCAAAGCGTTGACAGATGCCTTCCCACTATACGAGGACTAATACTTTTATGGACATTTATATTAAGAAAGCTATTATCCATCAGTTCAGCCCAGATGATACCGAGTTGTTCCTAGCGGATAAGTTTCTCAATATCACTCCAAAAATTGAAGAATACCTGCGCAAGAAAATCGAACGTGTGTATTCAGATGAAGCCAAGACTGGGATTTTCGAAGAAGAAAATCCCTTCTTCAATCACATCACGGATGATTTGTTGGAGACATCAGTAACACTGGCTAATCTTTGGAAAGAGGAGTTCAGCATTTCTGAAAACCTCAAGACCAATGACTTGGTTTTTGTGCAGTTTTCTAAAGAAGGCGTTGAACATTTCGCTTTCTTGCGAATTGCCCTGCGTGAGACCTTGACCCACCTTGGTGGAGAAGTTGATAACCCAATCAAGCTAACTCAGAATAACCTTCCTGGATTTGGAACAGGGGCTGATGAGGCTTTGGTGGTCAATCTTCAAAGTCGCAAGTACCATCTCATCGAAAAACGCATCAAGTATAATGGGACTTTTTTGAACTACTTTTCAGAAAATCTCCTAGCTGTTGCACCTAAGATTTCGCCAAAAAAATCCATCAAGGAACTGGAAAAAACGGCTCAGAGAATTGCAGAGTCCTTTAACACAGATGATTTTCAATTTCAATCCAAGGTCAAATCAGCGATTTTCAACAATCTGGAAGAAAGCAATGAACTGTCACCTGAAAAATTGGCTAACGACCTTTTTGATAGCAATCTGACAGCTCGCTTGAGCTTTATCGACCAAGTCAAGGAAGCCGTACCAGAACCAGTCCAGTTCGATGAAATTGATGCCAGTCGTCAGCTCAAGAAATTTGAAAATCAAAAACTTTCCTTGTCAAACGGAATCGAACTCATCGTTCCCAATAACGTCTATCAAGACGCAGAATCGGTCGAATTTATCCAAAATGACAATGGAACCTATTCTATCTTAATCAAAAATATCGAGGATATTCAAAGTAAATAATGTTTAAATTTATAAGAAGAGTGCTTGTGCTAGCAGTCTTCCTTTTCGCTGGATACAAAGCTTATCATATCCATCAGGATGTTAAACAAGTCATGACCTACCAACCCATGGTTCGAGAAATCTTGAGCGAAAGAGATACTCCAGCCAATGAAGAGTTGGTGCTCGCTATGATTTATACTGAAACGAAGGGAAAAGAGCGGGATGTCATGCAGTCTAGTGAGTCTGCTAGTGGCGCCACCAATACCATCAAAGACGATGCCTCTAGTATTCGCCAAGGGGTTCAGACTCTAACAGATAATCTCTATTTGGCACAGAGCAAAGGAGTAGATGTCTGGACCGCCGTTCAAGCCTATAATTTTGGACCTGCCTATATCGACTTTATCGCTCAGAATGGCAAGGAAAATACACTGGCCCTAGCCAAGCGTTACTCCCGAGAAACGGTCGCTCCAATCCTTGGTAATACTACAGGGAAGACCTACACCTATATCAACCCTATTTCTATCTTTCACGGTGCCGAACTCTATGAAAATGGTGGAAATTATTACTACTCGAGACAGGTTCGCTTTAATCTCTATATCATGAAATTCTTTAATTTCTTTTAAACATCTGGTTTGACCAGGTGTTTTTCACTATAAGCTTTCTTTAAGATTGTTTTATTACCCTAGAAAGGTAAAGGAGGGAATATCCCATGAGAAAGAAATTCTTTCTAACAAGTGCAGCAGTATTGTGGGCTGCAACAGCTATGACGAGTGTCCACGCAGCAACTGATGTTCAAAAAGTAATCGATGAAACCTATGTACAACCAGAATATGTTCTAGGTTCTTCTCTATCTGAAGACCAGAAAAATCAAACTCTTAGCAAACTTGGCTATGACGCATCAAAAGACACCAAAGATATCAAAACGATGACACCTGATGTCTATTCGAAAATTATGAATGTGGCTAATGATGCTAGTCTACAGCTCTATTCGTCAGCCAAGATTCAAAAGCTGGGTGATAAGTCGCCTCTAGAAGTCAAGATTGAAACGCCTGAAAATATCACCAAGGTGACGCAGGATATGTACCGCAACGCAGCAGTGACGCTGGGAGTGGAGCATGCCAGAATCACAGTTGCAGCTCCTATTCCAGTTACAGGAGAGAGCGCCCTAGCAGGGATTTACTACTCGTTAGAGGCCAATGGTGCCAAAGTACCGCAAGCCAATAAAGACTTGGCTCAAGAGGAGCTAAAAGCCTTATCAGATATCAATGCTGAAAACAAGGACAAATCAGGCTATGATGCCAATAAACTCAATGTCGCTTTGGCAGATATCAAGACAGGAATCGCAAAAGCAAAAGAAGCCAAAGGTAATTTGACAGAAGAAGATGTCCGCAAAATCGTTGAAGACACGCTGAAAAACTACAAACTCGATCAGGTTATAACAGGAAACCAGGTCAATATCATCATCAATTTTGCACTTAACCTATCGAAGAGTGACATTTTGAACAATGCTGATTTCACTAAAACCCTAAATGACCTCAAGCAAAGCATTGTTTCCCAAGCCGGAGATAGCTTTAAAAACATCAACCTCAACTTTGATGCAAATAAAGCGCTAGAAGACGGGGGGAACTTCTTGAGTTCCCTTTGGCAAGCCATTGTCAACTTCTTCAAGAGTTTTGGTGCTTAGGTCATTTCATGATATAATAGATGGTAACAGAAATGTTGCCGTCTTTTTTGTCGGCCGATAGAAAGTGAAAAATATGTTAAAGAAAAATGATATTGTAGAAGTTGAGATTGTTGATTTGACCCATGAAGGTGCTGGGGTTGCCAAGGTGGATGGTTTGGTTTTCTTTGTAGAAAATGCTCTACCAACTGAGAAAATCCTCATGCGAGTCCTTAAGGTCAATAAAAAGATTGGCTACGGGAAAGTTGAAGAATACATTACACATTCTCCGCATCGTAACCAAGACCTTGACCTAGCTTATCTACGTTCGGGTATCGCTGATTTGGGGCATCTTGCCTATCCAGAGCAGCTCAAGTTTAAAACCAAGCAAGTCAAAGATAGTCTCTACAAGATTGCTGGCATTACAGATGTAGAGATCGCTGAAACGCTCGGAATGGAACATCCAGTCCAGTATCGAAATAAGGCACAGGTGCCCGTTCGTCGAGTGAATGGTGTCTTGGAAACTGGTTTTTTCCGTAAGAATTCGCATGACCTTATGCCTCTTGAAGATTTCTTTATCCAGGATCCTGTCATTGACCAAGTCGTAGTAGCTCTTCGAGATCTGCTCCGTCGTTTTGATTTAAAACCTTACGATGAAAAGGAGAAGTCTGGATTGATTCGGAATCTTGTGATTCGTCGTGGGCACTATTCAGGACAAATCATGGTTATCTTAGTAACCACACGTCCGAAAGTTTTTCGTGTCGACCAATTGATTGAACAAATCATCAAGCAGTTCCCAGAGATTGTGTCTGTCATGCAAAATATCAACGACCAGAATACCAATGCGATTTTTGGTAAGGAGTGGAAGACTCTTTATGGTCAAGACTATATTACGGACCAGATGTTGGGAAATGACTTTCAGATATCTGGGCCAGCCTTTTACCAGGTCAATACAGAAATGGCAGAGAAACTTTATCAAACAGCTATTGACTTTGCAGGATTAAAAGCAGATGATGTGGTTATTGATGCTTATTCAGGTATCGGAACGATTGGATTATCCGTTGCGAAACATGTCAAGGAAGTCTATGGTGTAGAGGTTATTCCAGAAGCAGTCGAGAATAGCCAGAAGAATGCTGCATTAAACAATATCACAAATGCCCACTATGTCTGTGACACAGCTGAAAATGCCATGAAGAGCTGGCTCAAGGAAGGTATTCAACCAACCGTTATCTTGGTTGATCCTCCACGCAAGGGCTTGACCGAAAGCTTTATCAAAGCAAGCAGCCAAACAGGAGCTGACCGCATCGCCTATATCTCCTGCAATGTTGCTACCATGGCGCGTGATATCAAACTCTACCAAGAGTTGGGATATGAATTGAAGAAAGTACAGCCGGTGGATTTATTTCCACAAACGCACCACGTTGAGTGTGTAGCTTTACTAGTAAAAGCGTAAAAACCTTGTAACGAAAGGAGTTAAGAAAAGCCTTGATAGCAAGGCTTTTTGTTATAAAGGGGGTAAGTATCAGAGTGAAAAAATTTTTAGAGTGAGTAGAAGTGATAGCTAGAAATTATCTAATCCTATTTTTATTTACCCTGTGAGTACGTGTTTGTTTTCATTGAAAAGGGGTTTTAGATGAAAGAAACATAACTAGCGGCCATGAATAAATTATTGAAATGCTTCTTTTACTACAAAGATTCTCTGTTCCGAATGTGGTTCAGCATTTGGTAGGAAGAATTGGACTACAAGTCGAGGTAAACGTAAGGTATGGCAGTGTAATAATCGATATAGGATTAAAGGCCAGATTGGATGTTTAAACAATCATATTGATGAGGAAATGCTTGAAAAAGCTGTTATGATGGCTGTAAGTATTCTTAAGGAAATAGAGAACTTCTTCAAAGTAAATGGAACAAACTTATGGAAACTGATAGCAGTTTAGAACAGTATTATAGTGAACGACTTAGAGAAATAGTTTCTAGAAATAAATGGGATTTTAATGGGGTTGAAATGTGCCGAATTTTACATAGTATCACAATTTCAGAAAAAGGCGAGATTAGTGTTAAATTTCTTGAAGGCACAGAAGTGAATTTGTGAGTAACTGTAACTAGTAAGTTGCAGTTTTTTAATTTGATTAGTGATATAATAGTATAAAAATAATATTTAAGGAGATGTTAATATGGAAAAAGGGTTTTCAAACTCCTATAACCATTAAAGAAGCTATTGATAAAATTGATGAAAATAAATATGTTTTTGCCTGGTATTCAACGTCGTTTCGTTTGGGGAAAAAAATCAAATTGAACTACTTTTTCGACAGTATTATGAGAGAATACCCTTTTTAATTCATTGATGTTGTGGGTAATAAACTCTCCGCAAATAAAAAAATAATTATAACTATTATTCTTTTTTTGAGAAAGTATAAACAAAGATTTGAAGTTGAAAATGAAATGATTAACAAAAACAGCTTCAGATGATGATTTTTTTGCTATTATTGACGGCCAACAAAGACTAAATAGCTTGTACCTAGGTCTAAAAAGGAAGCTATACAATGAAAAAAACCTCATAGACCTTGGATAGATAAATCAGATTACTTTGAAGAACAGTTTTTATATTTAGATATTACTTCGGCATACCAAAGCGAATCAGATATCGACAGAGCATATAATTTCAGATTTTTGCCGAAATCTGAGGCTGAGAATAGTAAAGATAAAACTTGGTATAAAGTAGGTGATATTCTTCAAATAAATCCTGATGACATATCTGAAGAAATTAGGGATTTTTATTGATCAACAATTAAATATTAAAGATAAAGAATACGCACGTAATACACTAGAACGATTAAATAAAGTAATTAGGGAAGATAGAATTCTTAATTACTATTTGGAAACCGAACAAGACCTTGATAAGGTATTAGATATATTTATTCGCACAAATGACGGTGGGACTAAATTAACATTTTCAGATTTGTTAATGTCAGTTTTAACAACTCATTGGAAAGAGAGTAGGGATGAGTTTGATGAATTGATTAAAGATGTCCGCAGCTTTGGCGATTTTAATATTAGTTCGGATTTAATAATTAAATCTATTTTTAATGTTGTTTTCTAATGATATTAAAAAAATAGAGTAAAAAAATTTTTGATGAAGAATTATTAAATTCTGTAATTAAAAAAATTGGTCTAGAATAAAATTAAGCATTTCCAACACTTTCCAAATGTTTTTATAGGATGGGATTTAATTCTCAAACTTTTTCCAGCTCTAAATGCTGCAATTCCCATTATATATTATGTTTATAAAAAAATAACTTAGAAGAAGAGATTATTAAGGTTAGATTCTTTGGTAGCACAAATCATAAATTGATTAAACAATGGCTTATTTTTATCTTTCCTGAAGAGAATATTTGGTGGTCAATCCGATACTGTTCTTGTTGATCTTAGAAAGATTATTAATGAGAATAGCAGTTCTAGTTTTCCTTTGCAAGTTATTATTGATAAAGCTAAATCAAATCCAACAAAAAAACTATAACTTCGACACTGAATTTATAGACGATTTGTTTGAACGGACATACGGTGGAGATGTATTTTTTTTGTACTATCATTATTTTATCAAGATTTAGATTACTTTAATCAAAAATTTCCATGTTGACCATATTCATCCTCAAACACTATTCAAAAGAAAAAAATAGCTCTTATAGCGCCATGATTGAAAGAGTTGGTAAAAAAATTGGAATCAAATTGGGTAATTTGCAACTATTAAATAGTGAACTTAATACAGCAAAAAGTGATAATGATCTAGCTACCTGGGTAAAAAAATAATTGTATTTCTAAAAAAACGATTATTTATTGATGAGTCAGTAAGTTTGGATTTTTTTCTGATTTTGAAGAATTTTATACAAACAGAGTTATTAATATGAAAGAACATTTGAGAACTATTTTAAATGATGAGTATTAATATAAAAAAAGAAGCTTGGAGAAATCACATGAGAATAGATAAAATATGTTTAGAAGAACAATTTAATTACGACGATGTATCAGAATCTGAATTAAAAAATTATTTTTTTGAAAAAAAGACTAGAAGAAGCAAAAGAAAAAAATCAGTCTTTGAACCTTTTCTGTATTCCATACAGTTATAGTAAGTTTAAAAAAAGGACATTGTTCTTAATGAAGAGGTAGTACTTGAGAAAGGTTTTAATTTTTATCATCATTCAGAAAGTGAACTAGTAGAATATGCGTTAAATCATAGAAATAATAGCCAATTACATATCAATTCTATGTCAGAGTTGTGGCTAGATGAATATCCAGCACCAAATGAATCAGGTCGTGTATTTATGGTATCAAATAATGGAAATCATCGTAGATTAGTCTTTAAATGTTTAGATTTGAAATTTATAGAGGCCAACATTCAATATCTAAATAAAAAGAGAGGTAGTTGGAGATATTACTTTCATAGACCAAATAGCTTTTATGATAATGTTATTAAAATGGCTAATTTTTAACAAAAGGATTGAGGTTGAGTATTTGGATAGTCGAACTTATTTGATCACAGATTCTTCGAATCTAATTCCATGGATTTTACCAAATTCAGAAATTTTTTTAAAGCATCAGATATTCGAAAAGATATGTTGAAACGATTAAACTCAGTAGAAAAAAATCATTCGGAAAAACAGGATTTTGATGATGGTTTTATAAGAAAAATCATTTCTTTTTGTGGTATATAGATGTTCTAAGAGTAAATTTTATTATTTATCTAAAAAAATTGTAATAATTTTTACTTTGAATCAGAATCTGTATGCTATGCTACTAGTATCTGATTAATACTTTTTACTGTCTATACAAAAAAACTTAGACTCGTTAGTTTTTCAGTTAAATGATTAATAAGTTTAAGAATAAGACCTTAGTGGTTTCTTATTCTCTTAAATTGATTTTATATATTTTCCACGATTTAAATATACTCTGTTTCATTACCAATTTTAGTGTATTACGCTTTAAAAACATTGACAGATTTAAATCTCTGAAGTATACTAAAGTAGTCCAGTGGAAACATTGGATAGGGCAACAATATACGCACCTATATATATTCTTGGCTTTAAAGCCTGAAAGGAGGTGTGTGCTATGAACTTAACTGTCTTAATTGACTGGAAGTTCGTTGTTGCCCTTGGCACAGCTGCGGTTGGAACTATTTTCGCTTTGAATATGGATTCTTCAGCAGCTGAGCGTGTTTCAATCCATGCGATTGAAGCTACTAAGGAGTTTGCAGTTGCTACTAAAAGCAACTGTTAACTCCTATACACTTGGAGAAGCACATAATCTCAGGATTTTATGCTTTTTTTATTTTATAAATATATTCAAGGTTAGAAAAATAATGAAAAAAATTGACTGTTCATACATCTATAAAGAAGAAATTGATAAAAATATAAATATGCTAAAGCATTTTATAGAGTCGTGGGTGAAATCCCACTCTATTCGGAATGAAGAACTTTTTCAATTTGCTGATGATGATTTCTATTTTTATCGTTTCGCAGTAGAAAGACAGGAAAAAAAGCTGCTAAAAATATTACTAACTAACATCCTTTGGCGGGTACTGAAGGAGTATAATTTACCTGTAGAATATTCACATGATGCTCCGTTTATATTTATAATCAAAGAAAGTCATGAACGAATAGGATATAGGTTAGCGGATTTCCTTGAAGATGAAGATATCAATAGTATTCTTGAATCTAATAACGTCAATAAAGCGATTATTCTTAGAACTTCAAAAGGTAATCAAACAAATAAATTAATTGAGCAAGAAAATCTACAATATGAGGACGCAAATGTAAATATAAGAGCGTTATCTATTCAAGAATTATATTTAAAAACAATTTGGTGAAGAAGAATATAAAGCGTTTATTGATTCTATTGATAATTATTTAAATGTTACAAAGGAAATCACAGGTTATAAGTCTGTTAATTTTCTTTCTAATATGAATCTTGCTTCAATAAAAAAATTTTTAAACAGAAAAAAACTTAAAGATTGGGATTATTTGAACTACAGGTATCAGATTATTAACACAAGCGACAAGAAAGTCCAGAACTATTTATATCTCACTAAAAAAAGATATTATTTTTGAAAAATCTGGTTGATATGCATAAATCATATATTTTCGATAAATTATATGAAACAATGTTAAGTTCGAACGAATATGCTACAAGTTTTATCACGTCGGAATGGCTATATTATTCCTTTAAGGGCAAGAAGAACTTTGATTACACCTCTGTCGTTAGTGGATACTTAAAAATCAATTGAACAGTTATTGTATAAGATTGTTATGCTCAATATTGACAACGATTGTAAAAATAGCAATGAAACGAGATATGTTAAAAAAAGCTTTCAGTCAGAATATACCAGTTTTTTTGAGCTAATTGATAACAAATTTAATAAAATTCCCGTAAATAAGCAAGGAAACAATTATAGGTTCACAAACTATCCATATATCGAATTTACGGAACATCATAAAGAATTCATGGATAGTTCTATCGGAACTTTTGAGTATTTTTTAAGATGTAATAAGCATATTTTTTCAAATCCGTATAATGCAAAAAAACAGTTACTGACATGATTAGTTGTTTTAGAATTGAATGTCGAAACGGTTTCTTTCATACTCATAATTTAAATGATTGGGATTTGGTTGAAAAAAATACGTAGAAATGCAATCTACCTTTATTTCGTCTTATTGGGATCATGTATTATTCCAGACGAGAGGAAACATGAGTTAAATCTTATTCACCATGACCAATTTGATGAACTTTGTAAAAAAATCCGAGAATTCGAGAAGTATAATCTATATTTTGTATTTGAATATGACGATGGTATAAAAACAAAAAAACTAGTATATGATATTCATAATAACACTATTGAATTTAATGATGATGGTGTGGAACATTATGATGGTCTTTTATTCTATAAAGTAGATGAATTTGAAGATTTTCTTAAAAAAAGATTGATAAAGGTGAGTTAGAAGATAAAAAAAGCTTTTATTTAACTAGAGATAATTTACCGAAAAAGATTTTTTTGGAATTCATAGAAAACATCGTAACTATGAATTTGAAGAGATTGTTTTTGATTAAGAATCAATTTTCATTGAATAGCTTTAGAGAATTAGCTTTCATAGTATGGTATGCTACATATTAATTTGATTATTAGGGAAAGCAACTAGATAGCATCCTATCAAGATTTTTTTAATAGATGATATCTCATTTTGAATTATAACAAAGGAGTACAAACATGCCGAAATATACCGACGAAGATATTAGGAAATTAAATGAAAATCCTCAAGATTTTTTTGAAAAAAGATTCCAAAGGTATTTGGACTTTACAAATTTATGTGAGAACTCTAAAAAAATAATCTATTTGATACCCTAGATAAAAAAATTATGATTCTGAAGTTTTGAAGTTTGTGGCTAATCTGATTGACGCAAATTATGAAAGTCAACTTGTAAGATGTGATTTCGAGAATGAATATTTTGAAGGAGATCATAGATCAGATAAATTATTCATTTATGGTAAAGGTCAGTTAAATCTTTCCAGTGATTTATTACTGCATCATAGTCCGAGTGATTATTTTATATACAAAAACAGATGAATATGATTTTGATGCTTCAAATTATTCAGAACATTTGAATATTACAAATGTTGACCATTATGGTGGGAGTTTCAGTTTTTTTCGGGGATTTTAAAAAACATACAATGGAGCAGATTATATTGAGTTTGGTGAAGCAGAGCTGTGTAATGAAATCCATTATTATTCTATAGAATACGATTCCGATGTCTGGTGTAAGTATGTTTTAGAGTCTTATAGATTTTATACTGTTAGTAGCTTTCAGACCGCATACTTAATGCTTTTTATTTCTTTAGACTCTTTAATTGAGTTAATCGTTGCTGAATTGATGGATTTTTTTATCAGCATGAATTTCAAGAACAGGCAATTTTTGACATGAAAAAAACTATATTTATCAAGACAAGTATCCTGTCACTGAATTTATAAATACATGCTTAATAGAAGACCCGCTTAATAAGATTTTTGATTCAGTTGGATAATAAAAAGAGAAAGTTAATTGAACAGAAACTTGACCAAATTCTTGAATTGTGCACTGATTTTTAGCAAGAAGCAAAGAGGCAAAGTAATTAAGACATTAACTTTTTTTGAAAAAGTACGTAATACGCTTGCTCATGGTAATACTATAAATATAAAGGAACTTAAGGAAGAATTTTGCCATAGCTCAGAAATATATTGTCGATGATGAGATAAAAATTTGACAAACTATTTATAGGTTTATTAATTGAGATAATGAAACTACTCAAGAATATATGCAGTAATATTGATGTTTTTTTGAGTACAAAAAAACAGGAGTATCAAAAAAATTTGGAGATTAATACAATGGTATATTTCTAATTATTTTAAAAAGATATTTCGTTCTATAATATAGATGCTTGCTAGCACCACATGTCGAGTGTGTAAGCTTGTTAGTGAAACGTAGTTAATCGTCAAAAGGTTCCTCGAACCTTTTGAGTTCTACAGACGCATCATGTTAAGGCGGTATCACTGCTTGTTCAAACAGATTAACAAGGATGTAGCTAGTGAAAATCCTACAGTAAGGAGTTTAAACATGAAATTCCATGAATTTGGTAATAAGAATTTGCCTCCTATTTTACTGATACATGGTGGCGACAGTTCTTGGTGGAATTATCTTCGTCAAGCACGAATCTTGTCAGAAGAATACCGTATTATTCTACCCACTTTGAATGGCCACGGCGAGGAATATCAACTTGATTATGTTTCTACTGAAGATTCTGCTTTGGAGATTCTAGACTATATCAAAGCAAACTGTGGTGGGAAATTGTTTGCGATCGGTGGTGTTTCACTTGGTGGTCAAATTGCCATGGAGCTTTTGTCTTTAGACAGTGAAATTGCTGAGAAGGCCGTCATAGATGGAAGCCTCTGTATTCCTCAACCAAGGTTAGCTAAAATCAGCATCTTTCTAGTGTCTCTATTTGGTAAACTGATGTTCAATAAATTCTCTTGCAAACTTCAGTTAAGCATGATGAACAAACTCTATCTTAAACTGGCTTATCCAGTGGAGATAAAAACTTATTATTTGAAGGATTTGCCAAGGACACCTATCAAAACATTGGTGACCATTTACAAAACATATATGGGGCGTTACAAGCTGAAGGACACGATTTCTGCTAGCAAGGCGCAGGTTCTGTATATCTATGGTGAAAGTGAATTGAATTGTGTGAAAGCATCGGCGAAATTATTTCAGCAGCTACATCTCAATACTATTCTGTATGAAGCAAAGGGCTATAATCACGGCTATTTATCAGCTTACCTGCCTTATGAGTGGATTGATTTGGTGGTGCCATTTTTAAAGAGTGATTCATTAGAAATGTGTAACGAATCTGATATGCCATAAGGAGGAATACCATGCTAGGAGCAATTATTGGAGATATTGTAGGTTCAGTTTACGAATGGAACAATATCAAAACGAAGGATTTTCCTTTATTTTGTGAAGATTGTTTTTCACGAATGATACGGTAAGTTCGAACCGCTGAGTGTGTGAGTTTGTTAGTGAAACATTGCTAATCCTCAAAATAAAGAAACTAAAACTCCATTATTTTGAGATGACAACCTAAACTGTTTTTAAGGAGGTGTTATATTGATAGAGAGCAGACCTGAGTTTGATAAAGTCACATCCTTTGATGAATTTAATAAATTCTATTGGTATCGGGATGAACTTTCACAGATATGCAAGTCATTAGGGCTTGAATATAGAGGTACAAAACAAGAACTCAATCATATTATTGAGCAGTACTTTAAGGGTAATTTGATTAAAAAATCATCAGTAAAAAGAAATAAGAAACGAGTAGAAGTCGTTGCCTTAGATACGCCCTTACTTGAATGTGGATTCTCCTTTAATGCAGACTTTAGAGAATATTTCTCAACTTTAACAGGTGTTTCGCCCTTTAAATTTACTGCTGATATGGCTACAGCTTGGAGAAAAGTAAAAAGAGAAAATGATTTGAGTTTTACAATCCAAGATATGCTAAAAGTTTATTATGGAAATTCAGATTATGCCAAGTATGATCATTCGGTTTGTCAATGGAACCAATTTTTAAAGGATTTCTGTGCAGACGAAAATAGTGGCAACTACTCGAATAAACTAAAAGTAGCTTCTATTCTTTGGAAAGAAGTTAGAAATTCAAGTAATGCAAAAATTTATTCAAAGAATCTTTTGACTAAATATGCTGATAAAGTAAAAGAGTATGGCAAGGTAGTTCAATAGAAGTGCCTTTTGTTTTTGAAAAATCTGAATTTTTAACTAGCTATTATACATGTCTTGTTTTATGATTTAGAGACTTTAAAAACTTTTGATTTGATTGCTGTTCGCTTAGCTGAATTAAAGCAGTATCTAAGTTTAAAAGTAAGCTACAATCATTTTAAGCAATTTTGAGCAAGTCAAGGATATTTTTTTTCTGAAGACGGAGTAAGTAGTGAGCTAGTGTAGATTTACCCACATCTATTTGTCTTTTTAAACGGATTTATAAAACCTAAAAAAATATGGAGGATATTTTATGATGCAAGTAAATGAGTTTATTAATAAAGTAGATATTACAGATAGTGATAATGTCACTTGTGAATTTGAAGTACGTAAAAAAGGCAATGGATTTTTTTATAAGAAGTATCCTTTTTATGAGGAAGATGATTGGAAGATTATTAAGTTTCAAAACTCAGTTGATAAATATAATAAATTAAAGAATAATAAAGATATTGAAGCATACAAAGAAAAATCAAAATCAGGATATAAGGGAGCTCATTTGCTTGTCAATAAATCGAAAGGTATTGCACTTACGGCTGACATTCTTACTTCAATCACTGTTCCGTATAAAAAAATTACCAATGTTGAACCTAGCTTGAAAGGTGGTAAAGAAATAAAAGACGGGATATTAAAAGGTGATTTAGAAATACCACATGATTTGGAACCTTATTTTAAAGCTTTTGCTATTGTTTACTATTGGTGTGGAAATATGATGCCAGTGGTGAAAAGTTTCATCCCTGGAAGTGATGGAGCAGATAACTGGCTTTGGAAGATGAATATAATAATTAATTGTCATAAAGGTGGTCCCCATCAAAACTGGAGAGATTGGATTAAAGAAAACTGGGGGGAAGATCTAAACAAATTCATCACAGATTACTATTTTGAAGATTGTTTTGACAAGGATAGTTTAATCATAAAGAATATTGTTCCAATTCTCAAAGAAGACTATGTTGTTTCATTAAGTTGTCATTACTTACATCTCCTTCAAGAAAAATGAACATAAATTAGCAAAAAGAATTTTTTTAATCAATCATGTAAAAAGTGATTATTCAAAGAAGTTACCGAATTGAAAAATAAATTTCATGGGGATTGGAAGAAAAAAAGGAAGAGGACGAGGTAAAAGAAATTTTTTTAAAGAGATTTTCGCGCAAGCTGGATTTAATGGCAAACAGATTAATAAAATGCTTTTCTTTATTTTTAGATAATCGTTAATATTCTAGCGCCAATCGTTTGATATTATCTGATAATCTTTACTTTAAACTATGTTTTTATATGCTCGAAATTCACAGTAAACTCTTTGTCTATGTTTTTTTATAAATTAATGCCCAGTACGTCAAAAGTTCTTTTTTTCTGAGTTTTTCATTATATAATAGCATTATATGTAATGAAATATATAGCAACTCTAACATTTCTATTTAAAATTCAAGGAGAAAATCAATGAAAAAAGCAATGGTAATTATTAACCCTACCTCTGGTGGGGAAAAGGCTTTGGATTATAAGGTTAAGCTGGAGAATAAGGCCAAGGATTATTTTGAGCATGTGGAAACCAAAATTACTGAAAAAGCGCTAGATGCGACACATTTTGCTGAGGAAGCGTCTCGTGAGCAGTACGATGCAGTGGTTGTTTTCGGCGGAGACGGGACTGTCAATGAAGTCATTTCGGGTATTGCTGAGAGAGACTACACTCCGAAGTTAGGGATTATCCCTGGCGGTACGGGCAACCTCATTACCAAACTGTTGGAAATCAATCAAGACATCGATGGCGCGATTGACGAACTTGATTTTAATTTAACCAATAAGATTGATATTGGTAAAGCAAATGACAACTATTTTGGTTATATCTTTAGTATCGGTTCTCTGCCTGAGGCAATTCACAATGTGGAGATCGAGGACAACACAAAATTCGGTATTTTAGCCTATGCTGTAAATACCATGAAGTCTGTGATGACGGATCAGGTCTTTAACATTAAGGTTGAGACAGAAAATGGAAATTATGATGGCGAAGCAAGTCATGTTTTGGTCCTTTTGACAAATTACTTCGCTGACAAGAAAATCTTTGAAGAAAACAAGGACGGCTATGCTAATATTTTGATTCTAAAAGATGCTTCAATATTCTCTAAATTATCCGTCATTCCTGATTTACTAAAAGGAGATGTTGTCGGCAATGATAATATTGAGTATATCAGAGCGCGTAATATTAAGATCTCTTCAGATAGTGAATTGGAGTCAGATGTTGACGGCGATAAATCGGATAACCTACCTGTAGAAATCAAAGTCCTAGCTCAGCGAGTAGAAGTATTTTCAAAGCCGAAAGAGTAGAAGGTAAAAATTACTTTATTATTCACAACGAAATTAAGTTCTATATCAATGATTGGAGGAGGAATGAATTCTCTATTTGATGAATTTCGAACAATTTGTTTTCATTTAAACCAAGTCGGAATCACTCCGACGCTCATGGGATCTTTGGGGTTTGAATACCGTTCAAATGAAGAATGGGGGCCGTCTGACATTGACATTCATGTGCCTGGTGACCCTAGAGGTTGGGAAGCGCCTGATCATCTCAGGATTTATGACTGGGACAAGATATTGAAAGTGATGAACCGCTTAGGCTATACCTTGGTAGACATTCACGAGCACGAATTCCAAAAAGATGGCGTGAGTGTTGAATTTGGAAGTATCGATTCCTTACCTGATTTTGCAGGAGTTTCGGAATCGGATATAGAGCTTATTCACCTCGAGGACATCACTTTTCGTGTTCCAAGTTTGGAACAGTATCTAAGTATTTACAAAGCTTCTTCTCAAGACTCCTATCGAAATAATCAAAATAGCAATAAAGATTTTAAGAAGATAGAATGGCTGGAAAGACATTTGTAAATCATCATTTAAAAAGTAGTAAGTTGTAAGACTGGCTGCTTTTTTATTTTGCAAAACAAACCATCAAAACTACAGACAAGCCTTGCAAATAAAATTTTAAAGTAGTATACTAGAATCACAGCTATGAAAACGTTTGCGTTATAAGTAAATTAGGAGACAAAACAATGGAATTAACAGCCATTTACCATAGACCAGAGTCGGAGTATGCTTATCTATATAAGGATAAGCAAATGCACATCCGTATCCGGACCAAGAAAGATGATATCGAAAGCATCAACTTACATTATGGTGATCCTTTTATCTTTATAGAGGATCGTTATGAAGCAATCAAGGAGATGAGGAAACTTACCTCCGATGCTTTGTTTGATTACTGGCAAGTGGAGGTTACAGTTGACTATGCCCGACTCCAGTATCTTTTTGAAGTCAAGGATAAGCAAGGTCGGAGAATCTTATACGGCGATAAGGGGTGTGTTCCAAACACGCTTGAAAATCTTCATTATGAAGGAAATGGTTTTAAAATACCGTATATCCATGAGATTGATGCTTGCCATGTTCCTGACTGGGTAGCAGAGACGATATGGTACCAGATTTTTCCTGAACGCTTTGCTAATGGCAATCCTGAGATTTCTCCAGAGGGGGCTCTAACTTGGGATTCCTCTATCAAACCAAAGACGAGCGATTTCTTTGGCGGAGATTTGCAAGGCATCATTGACCATCTGGATTACTTACAAGACTTAGGAATTACTGGGCTTTATCTTTGTCCCATCTTTGAATCTCCAAGCAATCACAAGTACAATACGACGGATTATTTCGAAATTGACCGTCATTTTGGAGACAAGAAAACCTTCCGTCAACTGGTGGATCAAGCCCATCAGAGAGGCATGAAAATCATGCTGGACGCTGTTTTCAACCATATCGGAGACCAATCTCCACAGTGGCAGGATGTTCTCAAACATGGTGAAGATTCCGTTTATAAAGACTGGTTCCATGTTCAAGAGTTCCCAGTGACCAAGGATAAGCTTGGGAATCCAAGAAAGCTCCCTTATCATACCTTTGCCTTTGAGAGCTATATGCCTAAGCTCAATACGGCAAATCCTCAAGTGAGAGACTATCTGTTGAGCGTTGCGACCTACTGGATTGAAGAGTTTGATATCGATGCATGGCGCCTGGATGTAGCTAATGAAGTCGACCATCAATTTTGGCGAGATTTCCGTAAGGCTGTCTTGGATAAAAAGCCTGATCTTTATATTCTTGGGGAAGTCTGGCACACTTCTCAGCCTTGGCTAAATGGCGATGAATTCCACGCGGTCATGAACTATCCTCTCTCTGACAGTATCAAGGATTATTTCTTGCGTGGGGTCAAGAAGTCCCATCAATTTATCGATGAGATCAATAGCCAGTCTATGTACTATAGACAGCAAATTTCGGAAGTGATGTTCAATCTCTTGGATTCGCATGATACGGAGCGTATTTTGGCTACAGCCAAGGGAGATCTCCAACTGGTTAAGTCTGCCCTAGCCTGCCTCTTTACAAAGGGGAACACCGTGTTTCTACTATGGAACCGAGCTAGAATTAGACGGAGGACCAGATCCAGATTGTCGTCGCGTTATGCCTTGGGAACGTGTTTCCGAAAGCAACGAGATGCTTAATTTCATGAAGAAATTGATTCAGCTTCGCAAGAGTGTTTCAGACATTATCCAACATGGAACATATAGCCTGAAAGAAATCAAGTCGGACGTGCTTGCTCTCGAATGGAATTATGATGGACAAAAAATCCAAGCTATTTTTAACCAATCAGCTGAAAACTATCTTGTAGACCGGGATTCTGTAGCGCTAGCCAGTCATTGCCAAGTATTGGAGCAGCAACTGGTGATATTGCCTAAAGGTTTTATAATCCGATAAAAATCGTACTCAAAAAGACTGTTATGAATAGGTGATTCGTGCAGTCTTTTTTTGACTTATGTAGTATAATAAAGCTAAGTCACGGATTACCGGATGAGGGATTAGTGAAGAGTGTTTCAAATGAAATAGAGACTTATGCTCTAGAAGGAGAATTGCATGAAACGAACGAGAAAAGTAGTAGCCTTGGGATTGTGTTTGCCCTTATTTCTTGGCTTGGCTGCTTGTCAGCAAAATAATACGAGCACTGAAGCTGCAAACCAGACACAGACCAGTTCGGATAAAGTTCCTTGGACGGCTTCATATACAAATCTGAATAATCAGGTCAGTACCGAAGAGGTCAAATCTCTCTTATCAGCTCACTTGGACCCAAATAGTGTTGATGCATTTTTCAATCTTGTCACAGACTATAATGCGACTGTCGGTTCTACTGGCTTAAGTGGTGATTTTGCCTCCTTTACAAAAACAGAATACGACGTAGAGAAAATCAGCAATCTCTGGAATCAAAAAAAGGGTGACTTTGTCGGGACCAACTGCCGTATTAATAGCTATGCGCTCTTGAAAAATTCGGTCACAATTCCAAAACTTGAAAAGAATGATCAGCTTCTTTTTGTTGATAACGATGCTATCGATAAGGGAAAGCTATTTGATGCGAAAGATAAGGAAGAGTTTGATATTCTATTTTCTAGGGTGGAGACGGAAGCAACGACGAATGTAAAAGTTCACGCGCAGAAGATGGAGAAATTCTTCTCCCAGTTTCAGTTCAATGATAAAGCTCGAATGTTGTCTGTTGTGTTGCATGATAATTTGGATGGAGAGTTTCTTTTTGTTGGACACGTAGGTGTTTTAGTGCCAGCTGATGATGGTTTCTTATTTGTAGAGAAACTGACTTTGAAGAGCCTTATCAAGCTATTAAGTTTGCGAGCAAGGAAGATTGTTACAAGTATCTATCCACTAAATATGCGGATTACACAGGTGATGGACTAGCTAAGCCTTTCATTATGGACAATGAAAAGTGGATTGAAGGATATTAAGCTAGGCAAGGGAGAAGTAGTATGGAGACAGTAGTAGCACTTTTAGTTGTCATTCTTATCGGATTCTGGGCTGTAAACATTCTCAAGCCTCGTAAGGCAAATAAAAAAGAAAGATTTTTAGGCTATATGCAGCGCTATGACATAGATGGTGAGGGTTATCAGTCAGAAGTCTGGGAAGTGACAGAAGATGAGGAATAGCATCTTTTGTGACATATCTACAACAACAATTGCTTTTTAAAACCGTAATATTAAATGCTACTAACATAATATAAATTGAGTGTCATTCTTAATTTAGTATACTCTAGATGAAACATTTTGAAAGGAAATTATATGTACAATTCATTTTCTGATATTCCAACTGTAAAAGACGAATTTATGATTGACAAATACATTCTTGGGTTATCAAATTTTATTACTGGATGCGAAACTCCTTTAACACTAGCTATTCAAGGCGATTGGGGAACCGGAAAAAAACCAGCATCATGTATCAAGTTGAAGAAAAAAACTTAAAGAAAAAAATCGTCAAGTAATTCAAAAAGAAAAAAATTAAAAACAATATTTTTTTAATACTTGGCAATATTCACAATTTGATATGGATAAGGATTTAGCAGTCACGTTAATTACAGATTTAATTGATGAATTAGAAGTAACTGATGTAGATAAAAGAGAGAACTTTAAAAAAATCTTTGGCAGTTATTACAAAAAAAGTATGGAATATCTAAAACTAGATTTTTGGTCTCTTAAACATTGAAAAAAATTAATAATCAACTTCTAAAATTAATAAGCAATGAGGAAAAAAAGCTAATAATTTAAAAAAATCTGAAACAAAAATCTACAAAGTATCATTGATGACTTTGTTAAAGAAAAATAATTATGAAAAAGATAGTAATTTTCATTGATGACCTTGACAGATTGGTTCCAAAAAAAGCGATTGAATTCCTAGAAATTTTAAAAACTTTTTCTTAGATTGCAGAAATTGTGTCTTTGTTTTAGCTATTGATTATAATGTTGTTTTTAAGAGGAACAAAAAAGTAAGTATGGTGATGATTTGGACAACGAAAAAGGAAAAAGCTTTTTTTTGAGAAAAAATAATTCAAGTGCCTTTTACTGTACCTGTTGCAAATTATCATATGGAGAACTTTGTTAAAGTCTCTTTGAAAAAAATTAATTTTTATTTTTAATGATGACGTTACACAGAATGTAACTCAATTAATTAGAGACTCAATCGGAAATAATCCTCGCAGTGTTAACAGATTATTCAATTCTGTTAGCCTTTTAATGCATATTATAAATTCAAATAATGAGTTAGAAAATGATGACAAATTACTAATCATAGCTACAGTATGTTTTCAATTACGATTTGATGAAGCTTATGACTATTTATTGACTTCATATAACAATAGTCCAGAAGATTCTGAAGAAACCAAATATTTTTCTCATTGATTTACTTGAAAATTCATTTGAAATATCTGACGATGCTGATTATAATTCTCTTGTGTCTCGCTATGGTATCTTTTAGTTTTAAAAATCAAAAAGAGTTAGAATCTTTCAGAAAAATTTTTTTAATACTTTAAAAATTATTGCTTAAATATAATGTTGATAAATTAGAAGTTGAAGAGTTCGAAAAATTTGATGAAAAGAATGAGCTTTTCAAATACAATTTCAACCGGAAACTTCGATATAGATATAAATAAAACCTCAACTCAAAATCATTCACCGAATGAAGATGTTCAATTCGTTATTCGCAAATTATTTAATACACTGGTTAATACAAATCATTTCGACCTTTCGAAACCAGAGTATTTTTGGAAAAGAGAAGAAGGAAGAACGCGAAAAAGCCAATTTCATTAGATTTTATAAAGATAGCTAATGAATATAATATAGTTCGATTAACACAAGGAAAAAGGACAAGGATTAAATATTTACTCTCAAAAATAATAAATCGAACTCAATTTATATATCAGGTGATACTTATGGAAATATAAATAATGATGGTATACAAATCTATGTTAATAAGAAACTAGTAGGAAAGATTAATAGAAACACCTATAAACATTTTAAAAGCTAAAACGTTACGACAGAATCTCCAAAAAAATATGACGAATTTGAAAAAAACTTTTTTTAAGTGATTTTTTTCAAGTCTCTTAGAGGATGCAAAAAAATATTTTTTTAACTTTTTTTAGTGCTTTTTTTGATTTCACTAGTTGACTAAGCAATGCAATCTCATCATTGCGCATATTTTACAAAGTTTATTCTTTGTAGTTTCTCTAATATTGGTATATAATTTAATATAGAGTGATTTCTAGATAGGAGAGGGATAATGGAATTAAAAGATTTTACTGAAAAAGAACAGGACATGATAAAGCAGGGACTGACAACATCTGAAATTAGCGATAAGGAAACCGCTGCGAAAATCCTTGCCCTAGTGCCTCAGGAATGGATCAAACGCATTCCCTTTTTCGTGCGAAAACACGCAACAACTCGGACAATAAAGCGAATTTCTATTGAATATCCAGAGCTCTACGCAGTTGCCAAGAGAAGTGGTGAGATTCCTGAGAAGGAACGAGAAGAATTGCGCCAAATCATTACAGATATTTTTCAAGAAAAAATGAATAAGCATAGAATAAAATAATGTTGAAAGGAACTACAAGAATTAGTTCCTTTTATAACCGTTTTCAATTATATGAAATGTAACTTATTGACGATATTTTGGCTATTTACGAACAAAGATTTAAAAAATCTTTAAAAAACACTTTACAAGTTCTTGTAAACATGATATAGTTATAAGGCTTAGAAAATGAGATGATGTTTTCTAGCAAATATAAACCCGAGTAAAAAATGCCTACGGACAGGCAGGGTTGAATGCCGAAGCGTGGTTGAAAAGCCACATTATTGATAGGGTTAAAAGCCTACTTTTATAAGTTGATGTTAGGACGCTTGTCCTAATTCATAAATTTTAGTGTGGTGAAAGCACACGTCATCTTGTGAAACGATCAATAAAGTACGTAATATTTGCTACTAGAGAGTTAGGAAACATCAGGAACAGACATACTCAACAGAAACCAAAATAAACACGTCAGAAGATTGCAGAGCAGGTGAAAACCTGCTCTTTTTTCATAAGTCAAGCTTTGGTCGCCTTCATTTTTTTAGGCGCTAAAAATACGGTAAAGGAGTATGTCTTGAAAAAGTTAGATCAAAATCAGGCCCCTATTTATGAAGGTCTGATTAAGCTAAGAAAGAAACGGATTGTTCCCTTTGATGTACCAGGTCACAAACGCGGACGGGGAAATCCAGAACTTGTTGAATTGTTGGGAGAAAAATGTGTTGGCATTGATGTCAATTCTATGAAACCCTTGGATAATCTAGGCCATCCCATTTCGATTATTCGGGATTCAGAGGAACTAGCAGCTGATACTTTTGGAGCAGCGCATGCCTTTCTCATGATTGGTGGAACAACATCATCTGTTCAAACCATGATTCTTTCCACCTGCAAGGCAGGAGATAAGATTATTCTGCCACGTAATGTCCACAAATCTGCTATCAATGCGCTGGTTCTATGTGGTGCCATTCCCATCTATATCGAGATGAGTGTAGATCCTAAAATCGGCATCGCTTTAGGTCTTGAAAATGACCGTGTTGCACAGGCCATCAAGGAACATCCGGATGCTAAAGCTATCCTAATCAACAATCCTACCTACTATGGGATTTGTTCAGACCTTAAAGGTTTGACGGAAATGGCTCATGAAGCTGGCATGCTTGTTTAGTAGATGAAGCTCATGGAGCGCATTTGCATTTTACAGACAAATTGCCACTATCTGCTATGGACGCTGGCGCTGATATGGCGGCGGTCTCTATGCATAAGTCTGGTGGGAGTTTGACCCAGAGCTCCATCCTTCTTATCGGGGAGCGTATGAATCCTGAGTACGTTCGTCAGATTATCAACCTGACCCAGTCTACATCTGCCTCTTACCTACTTATGGCAAGTCTTGATATTTCACGTCGTAATCTAGCTCTTCGTGGTAAAGAGTCTTTTGAGAAGGTTATTGAACTATCCGAGTATGCTCGTCGTGAAATCAATGCTATCGGTGGTTACTATGCCTACTCAAAAGAGTTAATAGACGGTGTGTCGGTCTGTGATTTTGACGTGACCAAGCTGTCAGTTTACACTCAGGGGATTGGTCTGACAGGTATCGAGGTTTATGACCTCTTGCGAGATGAATATGATATTCAGATCGAGTTTGGCGATATTGGCAATATCTTGGCTTATATTTCCATCGGTGATCGCATCCAAGACATTGAGCGTCTGGTCGGTGCTTTGGCGGATATCAAGAGACTTTATTCAAGAGATGGAAAAGACTTGATTGCTGGAGAATATATCCAACCAGAGTTAGTGCTATCTCCTCAGGATGCCTTTTATTCAGAGAGAAGAAGTTTAACCTTGGATGATTCTGTTGGACAAGTCTGTGGGGAATTTGTCATGTGCTATCCTCCAGGCATCCCAATCCTAGCACCAGGTGAACGCATTACACGAGACATTGTGGATTATATTCAATTTGCCAAAGAACGTGGTTGCTCCCTCCAAGGGACGGAAGATCCAGAAGTCAATCACATCAACGTTATTGATAGAAAGGAGAACTAGATGGATTTGTGGTTTTCTGAAGTTCATACTCCAGATGTGAAATTATCTTTGAGAACAGCTAAGCAACTCTACGCTGGAAAAAGTGAATGGCAGGATATAGAAGTATTAGATACTCCCGCTTTTGGGAAAATATTAATCTTAAATGGCCATGTCTTGTTTTCAGATGCAGATGATTTTGTCTACAATGAAATGACCGTCCACGTACCGATGGCTGTCCATCCCAATCCAAAGAAAGTCTTGGTTATAGGGGGTGGCGACGGCGGAGTTGCCCAAGTATTAACACTCTATCCCGAACTGGAGCAAATCGATATCGTGGAACCAGATGAAATGCTTGTTGAGGTTTGTCGTGAGTATTTCCCAGACTTTGCTGCAGGGCTAGATGACCCTCGTGTTACGATTTATTATCAAAATGGACTGAGATTTTTGAGAAACTGTGAGGATGATTACGATATCATTATCAACGATGCGACGGATCCATTTGGACATACGGAAGGGCTCTTTACCAAGGAATTTTATGGAAACAGTTACAGAGCTCTCAAAGAAGACGGTATCATGATTTATCAGCATGGTAGTCCTTTCTTTGACGAAGATGAGTCAGCTTGCCGAAGCATGCACCGTAAGGTCAATCAAGCCTTTCCAATCAGTCGGGTTTATCAGGCGCACATCCCAACCAGTCCAGCTGGCTATTGGCTATTTGGATTTGCATCGAAAAAATACCACCCTGTTAAAGATTTTGATAAGGAAGGCTGGAAAAAACGCCAGCTTTTCACAGAATACTACACTGCAAACTTACATGTGGGAGCCTTTATGTTGCCTAAGTATGTAGAAGACATTTTAGAAGAAGAGGAAGGGAAAAAATGAGTCGTCTATTAGTTATCGGATGTGGGGGCGTTGCCCAAGTTGCTATTTCAAAGATTTGCCAAGATAGCGAAACATTTACAGAGATTATGATTGCTAGTCGTACAAAGTCAAAATGTGATGATTTGAAGGCTAAATTAGAAGGCAAAACAAGTACAAAGATTGAAACAGCTGCTCTTGATGCTGATAAGGTAGAAGAAGTAATTGCTTTGATTGAAAGCTACAAACCAGAAGCCGTTTTGAACGTAGCTCTGCCATACCAAGACTTAACTATCATGGATGCTTGTTTGGCGACAGGTGTCCACTATATAGATACTGCCAACTATGAGGCTGAGGATACAGAAGACCCTGAATGGCGCGCCATTTATGAAAAACGTTGCAAGGAACTAGGTTTTACAGCTTACTTTGACTACTCATGGCAGTGGGCTTATCAGGAGAAATTCAAAGAAGCAGGCTTGACAGCTCTTCTTGGTTCTGGTTTTGACCCAGGTGTGACCAGTGTCTTTTCAGCTTATGCTCTGAAACACTATTTTGATGAGATCCACTATATCGATATTTTAGACTGTAATGGTGGTGACCACGGTTATCCGTTTGCGACTAACTTCAACCCAGAAATCAATCTACGCGAGGTTTCTGCGCCGGGTTCTTACTGGGAAGATGGAAATGGGTAGAAGTTGAAGCTATGTCTATCAAACGTGAGTATGATTTCCCACAAGTTGGACAGAAAGACATGTATCTCCTTCACCATGAAGAAATTGAATCATTGTCTAAGAACATTCCTGGTGTCAAACGGATTCGTTTTTTTATGACTTTTGGCCAATCCTATCTAACGCATATGAAATGCTTGGAAAACGTTGGTCTCCTTCGTACGGATACCATTAACTTTAACGGTCAAGAAATTGTACCAATCCAATTCTTGAAAGCCTTGCTTCCAGATCCTGCCAGCCTTGGCCCACGTACAGTTGGTAAAACCAATATTGGATGTATCTTTACAGGTGTCAAAGATGGCGTTGAAAAGACTATCTATATCTACAATGTTTGCGACCATCAGGAATGTTACGCAGAAGTTGGTTCACAGGCAATCTCTTACACAACAGGTGTTCCAGCTATGATTGGGACAAAATTAGTGATGGATGGCACTTGGAGACAACCTGGAGTGTATAATCTTGAAGAACTGGATCCAGATCCATTCATGGAAGCTTTGAATGAGTACGGCTTACCTTGGGTTGTGGTTGAAAATCCACAAATGGTGGACTAATGAAGCTAGAACAAGTACCCACACCAGCCTATGTCATTGACTTAGCCAAGCTAGAAGCCAACTGCCGTATTCTTCAACGAGTTCAGGAAGAGTCCGGTTGCAAGGTTTTGCTTGCCCAGAAGGCTTATTCCCTCTACAAAACCTATCCACTAATTAGCCAGTATCTGACAGGTACAACGGCTAGTGGTCTCTATGAGGCTAAGCTAGCTAGAGAAGAATTCCCAGGAGAAGTCCATGTCTTTGCACCTGCTTTCAAGGATGCAGACTTGGAGGAATTGCTTGAGATAACAGACCATATCGTCTTTAACTCAGAGAGACAGTTGCGTAAACACGGTCCTCGTTGCTGTGAGGCTGGTATTGGTGTCGGTTTACGCCTCAACCCTCAATGTTCTACTCAAGGAAATCACGCGCTCTATGATCCTTGTGCACCTGGCTCCCGGTTCGGAGTGACTTTAGACAAGATACCGAGTGATTTGCTGGACTTGGTGGATGGCCTTCATTTTCATACCCTTTGTGAACAAGGGGCAGATGATTTAGAGACGACTTTGAAAGCTGTAGAAGAACAGTTTGGACCTTATTTACATGAGGTCAAATGGCTCAATATGGGTGGAGGACACCACATAACGAGAGAAGACTATGATGTGGATTTGCTGATTTCTGAAATCAAGCGTATCCGAGAAACTTACAATCTTGAAGTCTATATCGAGCCGGGTGAAGCTATTGCGCTCAATGCGGGTTATCTAGCAACTGAAGTATTGGATATTGTCGAAAACAGTATGGAAATCCTGGTTTTAGATGCCTCCGCGACCTGCCATATGCCAGATGTACTTGAAATGCCCTATCGTCCACCTTTGAGAAATGGATTTGAGGCGCAGGAAAAAATCCATACCTACAGACTTTCTTCCAATACCTGTCTGACGGGCGATGTGATTGGTGATTATAGTTTTGAAAATCCAGTCCAAATCGGTGATAGACTTTACTTTGAAGACATGGCAATCTATTCCTTTGTCAAAAATAATACCTTTAATGGTATTGGCCTCCCAAGTCTCTATCTCATGGACGAGCGAGGTGACTGTAGTCTAGTCAAAGCCTTCGGTTATCAAGACTTTAAAGGGAGATTATCATGATGGACAGTCCAAAGAAATTAGGCTATCGTATGCCAGCAGAGTACGAACCACATCATGGAACCCTCATGATCTGGCCGACTCGACCAGGTTCATGGCCCTTCCAAGGAAAGGCGGCCAAAAGAGCATTTAGCCAAATTATAAAGACCATAGCAGAAGGGGAAACTGTTTATCTTTTGGTGGAGCAGGACTATCTATCTGAAGCCCAATCCTATCTTGGAGACAAGGTTGTTTATCTAGACATTCCTACTAATGATGCCTGGGCGCGTGATACGGGTCCGACTATTCTCGTCAATGATAAAAGAGAAAAGTTGGCAGTAGACTGGTCTTTCAATGCTTGGGGTGGGGCTGTAGATGGTCTCTACCAAGATTATGAAGATGATGACCAAGTAGCCAGTCGGTTTGCTGAGGTCTTGGAAATGCCTGTCTATGATGCCAAACCTTTTGTACTGGAAGGCGGCGCGATCCATAGTGATGGTCAAGGAACCATTCTTGTGACTGAAAGTTGTCTTCTAAGTCCTGGACGCAATCCCCACCTGTCTAAAGAGCAAATTGAAAACACCTTATTAGAGAGCCTTGGCGCTGAAAAAGTTATCTGGCTGCCTTATGGTATTTATCAGGACGAAACCAATGAACACGTTGACAATGTTGCCGCTTTCGTTGGTCCTGCGGAACTTGTCTTAGCTTGGACAGATGATCAAAACGATCCCCAGTATGCCATGTCTGCAGCTGATTTAGCTCTTTTAGAGAAAGAGATGGATGCAAAAGGTCGTCCCTTCACTATTCATAAATTGCCTATCCCAGCTATTCGTCAGGTTGTCACTAAAGAAGATTTACCAGGCTATACCTATGAAGAAGGGGAAGAGGAGCGTTATGAGGGCGAGCGTCTTGCGGCTTCCTATGTCAATTTCTATATTGCCAACAAGGCTGTCCTTGTTCCCCAATTTCAAGATAAAAACGACCAAGTGGCCCTAGATATCCTCAGCAACTATTTCCCAGATCGTAAAGTTGTCGGAATCCCAGCTAGAGATATTCTTTAGGTGGTGGCAATATCCACTGTATCACCCAACAAATCCCTGAATAGGAGAAAAAGATGAGAAATGTAAGAGTTGCAGCAATCCAGATGCAATGTACCAAGGATGTGGCAACAAATATCCAAACAGCGGAGCGTTTAGTACGTCAAGCTGCAGACAAAGGCGCACAAATCATTCTCTTACCAGAGTTATTTGAACGTCCTTATTTCTGTCAGGAACGCCAGTATGACTACTACCAGTATGCCCAGTCAGTGACAGAAAATACAGCCATTCAGCATTTTAAGGTGATTGCTAAAGAACTACAGGTTGTTCTGCCGATTAGTTTCTATGAAAAAGATGGTAATGTCTTGTATAACTCTATTGCCGTTATTGATGCAGATGGGGAAGTGCTGGGCGTCTATCGGAAGACCCACATACCAGATGATCATTACTATCAAGAAAGTTTTATTTCACGCCTGGTAACATTGGTTTCAAGGTCTGGGATACGCGCTACGCTAAGATTGGCATCGGCATCTGTTGGGATCAATGGTTCCCTGAAACAGCCCGTTGTCTTGCGTTAAATGGTGCTGAATTGCTCTTTTATCCAACAGCTATTGGTTCAGAACCAATCTTGGATACAGATAGCTGTGGTCATTGGCAACGTACCATGCAGGGGCACGCAGCAGCCAATATTGTCCCGGTCATTGCAGCTAATCGCTACGGTTTGGAGGAAGTCACTCCTAGTGAAGAAAATGGTGGACAGAGTTCCAGTCTTGACTTTTACGGTTCGTCCTTTATGACGGATGAAACAGGAGCTATTCTAGAGCGAGCTGAAAGACAAGGAGAAGCTGTTCTGTTAGCAACTTATGACCTTGATAAGGGAGCAAGTGAACGCCTCAACTGGGGACTGTTTCGAGATAGAAGACCAGAAATGTACCAACGGATTACCGACTAGAAGATAAATTTCATAATAAATTTTTGATATTCACGCCTGTCTTACAAAAATGTAAGATAGGCTTTTTAAATGTAAGATGGGTGTACGATTATACGTAAAAATGTATGCTATACTCTATGTAGATCAAAAAGAAAGAGGTTTATTATGAAAAAATGGAATGCGACGCAGTTGAAGTATCTGATGGCGGCAGTAATGGTTCTAGACCATATTCCGCATATTACCGGAATCGTTTCTCCTTTGTGGGAAGGTATCTTTCACGCCTTGACCCGTTGTGTGGGAGTTTGGTTTGCCTATATGGCTATGGAAGGCTTTATTCATACTCTAAATCTGAAAGACTATCTCATCCGTCTCTGGAGTGGGGCGCTTATCATGTTTTCTGGAAATAGCCTACTCAATGCCTTATTTGCATCTAAAGGAGTAATGGTCAATAACAACATTTTCCTGACTTTGGCCATTGGTGTCACCATGCTTTGGATTGGTTTTCCCAGAAAAGAGCTGGATAAAAAAGAGAAGTTGTGGCGTCGGATTGGGGTTGCTGTTCTCTTGATTTTCGGTTGTCTTTTTACTGAGGGTGGTATCACCATGCTACCATTTCTCTTGATTAGTTACTCTTGCCGAAATCGTAAGGGATTGCGAAATCTCCTCTATACTCTCCTTTGGGCCTTCCTATTAGTGACTTCCATCCATACCTATGATACTTGGTACCAAACCTTGGAAATGATGCTTTACAATTCTGACTGGCTCTTTATCACCGTCTTTCCTTTTCTGGCCTTGTATAATGGACAGCGAGGTAAGGAAACCAGTTGGAATAAATATTTCTTTTATATTTTTTACCCAGCTCATTTATGGATCATAACTTTGATTGCTTATTTGGTTAAGTAGATTCAATATTCATTAGCTCCTTCTTGCTTAAAATGTGAGAGGAGCTTTTCTGTATCTGGAATTCCTAGCAAAACATGTTATAATAGTTTTAGAAAGGACGAGGTTTATGGCGAGCATACTTGTAATTGAAGATAATAATGAAATCCAGGAAATCTTGAGAACTCTTCTTACAGAGGAACACGAGGTGATTCAAGCATTTTCTGGCACAGAAGGTATAATGCAATTTGAGAAAGGTGGCATTGATCTCGTTTTGCTAGATATCATGCTCCCTGGGAAAAATGGCGACCAAGTCTTGCAAGCTATTCGACAAACTAGTCAGACTCCGGTCATCATGCTTACTGCTTTAGGTGATAAAAAGCTCATCAGCCAATATCTCCTAGATGGTGCCAATGATTACATAGTGAAGCCTTTGATTTGGACGAAGTCTCTGCCAGAGTTACTGTGCAATTGCGCCAAAGTGGTGAACATCAGTCAGGAGAGCGAAGAGAAATTGATAACTTCGTACAAAACTTTAAAAATATCCAGTTCGATGCGGATAGTTTTGAAATAAGTAGCACAACTGAAACCATTCGCCTTGCAAAGAAAGAGTGTCAGATTCTTCAAATGTTGCTCCATTATCCTAAAAAAATCTTCACCAAGGAAGAACTCTATGAATTGATTTGGGAAGAAAGTTACCTGCCTGGAGACAATACGCTCAACACTCATCTAAGCAATCTCCGTAAAAAACTGCATCAACTGGATCCAAATCACGAATACATCGAAACCATTTGGGGAGTTGGTGTACGATTAAAGGGAGACAAGCAATGATTTATATTTTGCTATCAATATTGCTCCTTATTAACACCATTTTATCAGTGTCTTTGATTCGCTATCATATAGCAATTAGAGATTTAAGCAGACAAATGGAAGAAAAGATTCGCTCTGGTAGCATGAAGAGGATCGGGGTAAACTTCTTTTCAAAGACCATTTTGCGTCTACATAACCAAATTGAGAATCTATTTCAACAAGTGGAGCAAAATCAGCTAATCATGAAGCGTGAAAAACGCACCCTAGATATGGCAATCAGCAACATCGCTCATGATATTCGGACACCTTTGACAATCGCTTCAGGATATACTCAGCAACTAATAAAAAATCCTGAACCTAATCCAGAAACTTTAAGCAAAATAGCCCATCATCAGGATTTGGTTTCCAAACGGTTGGAGGCTCTCCTCGAATACCGTCATTTGATGGAAGGAGCAGTCAAACCGAAACTGGAAGAGCTTGATTTATCAACTTTTATAACGAAGAAGACTTTAACTTATTACGACGTTTTTCAATCTTCACAGATTGTTCTTGATTTTAACGTTGAACCAGGATTGAAAACGACAACTGATGAGGACTTGCTGGATCGAATTATACAAAACCTCCTTGGAAATGTTCTCAAGCACGGCAAGGAGAAGGCTCGACTTTCTTTGAAAAAGGAAGAAAAAGGACTTGTTTTGGAAATAGATAATCTTGTCAAAAAACCTATCAAGAATATAGACAATCTCAGCAATCGTTTTTATTCTGAAAATATGTCAGATACCGAAGAATCCTCTGGTTTAGGTCTCTATATTACCGAGGAATTAGTTCATCTTCTTGGAACGGATATGAAGCTAGTTGCTGATGGAGAATGGTTTTCAGTCTTTATTTATTTTTAACAGAAGAAACCTCCTCTATATCCTAGAGGAGGTCTTTTTTATAAGCTTTTCTTCTTGAAAACAATCAGTCCACTGAAAGAGAAGAAAAATATGACAATTACGCAAACCATGATGGTATAGAAAATAGATTGACTATTAGTAGTCATAGCATAGGCAAAATTTAAGCTCAGATATCGTAAAATTTCGATATTTGGAAAGATAAGCATTGGCATAGAAAGGATGATAGAGGTAACTAGATAGCCGATAAATACGGCAAGATAGGAGTGAGTCACATAGAGAATAAAGGAAATAATCGAAAGCCAAGCGAGGAGGCAGAGAAATTGAAGGAAAATCATTAAGAGGAGATTAGCAATAAAACCATCAGGTATCGTACCAAGTCCGTTTAATAGAGTTGAGGGAACAAAAGCAATCACAAGGCTGGCGATGAGTTGTAAGAGAGCGATACTTGCTAGAACAAAGAATTTAGCAAGGAAAAATTCTGTGCGAGAAACACCGACTGTCAAACTATTTTTATAAAGCTTGCCGATTAAATCTACTCCGAGAACTAAACATGTTAGTATAATGCAGAGAAAAACGAGGTTTGAATCATTGCTAGACGCATTGATTAGAGCTTCTATCCCATTCCAACCATGGGTAGGAGTCTCTGGTGGTGTTGTATTTACTGACATTAAATGTCCTGTAGCCCCGATAGTGGCACCCATTAGCAAGAGGACAAAGAGAATGAATTCTGTAATCCAAAATCCTTTGGAGCGGAAAAGACGGTAAAAATCTGCTTGAATGGTATGTATCATGATTTTTCTCCTATTCTACCAATTGTGTGAAGTATTCTTCTAGGTTTTGACGGGCAAAGTATATCTCATCAATAGCAACATCGGCCAAAGTTAGTTGCTTAAGAATCTGTTTGACATCTTGTTCATTACCAAAGATATGGATTTCATTGTCAGGATTGACAACCTTAAACTGGAGCTGGATTTGTTCTTTCAATACCTGACAAGCTCTTTCTTTGTCGCTTGTTTTAAGCACAATATAATCCTCACTCAGTGTTTCAAACTCAGCTTTACTGATTTCACGGATAATCTTACCTTGATCTAAGATACCAAAGCGATTAGCTAGGAGATAGAGTTCCGATAGGATATGGCTAGAGATGAGAATGGTTATCCCTTTTTCTTGATTAAGCCGTTGAATCATTAGACGAAATTCTTTAATACCGATTGGGTCAAGTCCATTGATAGGTTCATCTAAGATCAGGAAGTCTGGTTTGGAGAGAAGAGCAATAGCGATACCAAGTCTTTGTTTCATTCCTAGTGAGAAATCACGAAAGACCTTTTTACCTGTATTTGACAAACCTACATAGTCCAGCATTTCTCGAATAACTATATCAGCATTTGGAATATGACGTATCATACAATAATATTTCAGATTCTGGTATGCTGTTAAGTGATTATGGGCTACAGGTGATTCGATAACAGAACCCACTCGAGATAAAGCCTTGGTCCACTCATTTTGTTCTTGACTAGAAAAGAGGGAAACTGTACCTTTGTCCGCAAACAGTAGTTGAGTGATGATTTTTATCAAGGTGGTTTTCCCAGCTCCATTTTTCCAATTAGACCATAAATATCTCCCTCTTTTATCGTTAGACTAAGATCTTGAAGAATAGCTTGTTTACCAAATTCTTTGGTCAGTCCATGAATTTCGAGTACTGTTTTCATGATTTTCTCCTTTTGATTTATTTTTCTAACTTTAGTATAAGGTATAGAAATCAAAGAAACATCAAGTAATTCTAAAGAGTTTCTAAAGTTTTGTAATTCTTAAAAGAAACAAAACCCAGTTGACATAAACTGGGCTTTTTTACTATAAAATATACTTCTCAATCGCGCGAGCAACACCGTCTTCTTCATTACTGGCTGTAACGTCATTAGCAAGGGATTTGACATGGTCGCTGGCATTTCCCATAGCAATGCCAAGCCCTGCAAACTGAAGCATTTCGATATCGTTATTGGCATCGCCCATGGCCATAATGTCTGAGGGCTCGATCTTCAAAATCGCTGCTAGTCGAGAAAGAGCAGTAGCCTTTGTTGTTCCAAGTGGCATTGCTTCGTAAATGACAGGCTGCGAACGAACACCGCTAAATCGTTGACAGAGTTCCTCAGCAAACCGTTGCTCAAAATCGTCTGTTTGCTCTTTTGTTCCTAAAAACATTCCTTGGAACATCCGATATTTACCACTGGTGGCTTCCTCAAGGGAGATTTCAGTCAGGTCTGAAAAGACGAGCTTGGCATCATTTTGAACAATTTCATTAGGCTTGCCACCGAGAACAAAATAATGTTTCTCATCAAAAAGAGTTAACTGGACGTCGCTTTTTTCTGCTAGGTCATAAAGGTATTCAATGTCAGCTGGACTGAGTTCTTGCCAGTCCACTAGACTCCAGTCACTGGTCTGATGGGTTGAACAACCGTTATTGACGATGACATACTCATTCTGGAGGTCCAGTCCTAGTTTTTTATAGTAGGGAAGGACACCGAAAAGCGGGCGACCTGTACAGAGAACCAGTTTGACACCTTTTTCAATGGCTTGGTGAATGGCAGTGATGTGGGCTTGCGGGATTTCTTGGCTTCATTAAGGAGGGTTCCGTCCATATCCAAGGCTAGTAGTTTAATCATAAGACTTCCTTTTCTAGGTGTTTTGCTTTTATTATAGCATATAGACTATAAAATGTCTGACAGAATTGTAACATTCAACTTTTCTTTTCTTGAAAAACAAAATAAATTCTTATATAATAAGCATACTTAATATTTTAGGAGAAAAAAATGTCAAAGTATCACTTTAATTCAATTTACAAAAATGATGAAACAGAGTCTACAGGTCTTCTTTTCATTAAAGTTTACAACAAGTGGGAAAGTAACTTAAAAAGAGTTTTGAAATCGGTTGGCCTCACTTTGCCTCAATTTATCGTTTTAACCTCGCTATTGTTTTTGAGCAATAGAGAGGGATATGTAACGCAAGTTGATATTGCTCGGTTCACTGGTATGGATGTCATGACGGTTTCCCAGATTGTTAGACTACTGGAGAAGAAGGACTACATTGGACGAGATCAACATCCAAAGGATAGTCGGGCAAAACTTGTCTCAGTGACGAAGTCTGGCGCAGAGAAGGTCAATCAAGCTTTACCCTTAGTAGAAGGTGTTGATGAAGAATTTTTTGAAAAACTATCTAACGATAGAGAAAGTTTTAATCGCATGTTAGTAGAGTTGGAGGATAAAAATGCCTAGATATTGGGTCGGAGTTGTTTCGAAGAACCATGTTTTAAGAGGAGTTGAAGGGAATTTTTGCCAGGTCTGTCATGGAAAGGGTGGCCCCTTAAATCGTATGAAAAAAGGTGACTACCTTTTATACTATAGCCCAAAATACGATATGAACGGTCAAGACAAGTTACAGGCTTTTGTGGCCGTAGGTAAAATTATAGACGACAAAGCGTATCAAGTAGAGCAATTTGAAGGGTTCTTTCCCTTTAGACGAAATGTCGAGTATTATCAGCCAGTCAAAGATTGCTTCATAGAAATAGCCAGACAACATCCTGAATGGAAAGACTATACTTCTCGACTTCGTTATGGACATTTTGAAGTTTCCAAAGACTTTTTCCTCTATATCTTTCAGCATATGAAAGTGGATGATGAAGTATAATTGATTTGCTAGTTAAATGATTGTCAACTAAAATTTTGGATTTGGACTGTGAAGCGAACTTTGCTATAATAGAGTAAGAAACTTTGATAAACCAAACGAGGCTGAGATGAAATTACTTTATACTGATATTCGGACTTCTTTGACAGAAATCTTGACCAGAGAGGCGGAGGAGCTGGTTGCTTCTGGAAAGCGGGTCTTCTACATTGCCCCCAACTCTCTTTCATTTGAAAAGGAACGTGCCGTGCTGGAATGCTTGTCCCAGCAGGCTTCTTTTGCGATTACCGTTACCCGTTTTGCTCAGATGGCTCGTTACCTGGTTTTAAATGATTTGCCAGCTAAGACGAGTCTAGATGACATCGGTCTTGGGATGGCTTTTTATAAATGTCTTGCAGAACTAGATCCCAAGGATTTACGTGTTTATGGTGCGATTAAGCAGGATCCTCAATTTATCCAGCAGTTGATGGAACTTTATCATGAGATGACGACTGCTCAGATGAGCTTTTTGGACTTGGAAAGTTTGACTGATGAGGACAAGCGGGCAGATTTACTCTTGATTTGAGCAAGTGACTGCCTATCTCAATCAAGGTCAGTTGGCTCAGGGAAGTCAGTTGTCCCATTTGATTGAGGCTATTGAAAATGGCAAGGTAAGTAGTGATTTTAGTCAGATTGCCTTGGTTATCGATGGCTTTACCCGTTTTTCTGCTGAGGAAGAGCGTGTAGTGGATCTACTTCATCGAAAAGGTGTCGAGATTGTTATTGGGGCTTATGCAAGCAAGAAGGCTTATACCAGTCCGTTCTCTGAAGGGAATCTCTACCAAGCCAGTGTGGAATTTCTTCATCATTTGGGGGCAAAATACCAAACACCTGCTCAGGATCGTTCTCAGACCCATGTGAAAAATAGATAGTTTTGACAAGGCCTCTCGTTTGCTGGAGTCTTCTTATGATTTTTCAGAACTCGCTTTAGATGTCTATGAGAAGGACCGTGAAAATCTGCAAATCTGGTCTTGCTTGACGCAAAAAGAGGAGTTGGAGCTGGTAGCCCGTAGCATTCGTCAGAAATTACATGACAATCCAGATCTGAGTTACAAGAATTTCCGTATTCTGCTTGGAGATGTGGCTTCTTACCAGTTGTCTCTTAAGACCATTTTTGACCAGTACCAGATTCCTTTTTTTATCTTGGTAGAAGTGAAGCCATGACCCACCACCCTTTGACTCAGTTTGTGGAGTCTATTTTGCGTTTGAAACGCTACCGTTTCCGTCAGGAGGATTTGATTAATCTCCTCAGAACTGGTCTGTACTACTGACCTTAGCCAGGCAGATATTGATGCTTTTTGAGCAATATCTCCGCTATCTTGGCATCAATGGCTTGCCAGCTTTTCAGCAGACCTTCACCAAATCCCACCACGGAAAATTCGATTTGGAACGTTTGAACGCTATTCGTCTGCGCGTTTTGGCGCCACTTGAAACCTTATTTGCTAGTCGGAAGCAAAAGACTGAAAATCTCTTGCAAAAGTGGAATAGCTTTCTAAAAGAAGGATCGGTGACCAAGCAACTGCAAGAGTTGACAGCTACTATGGAAGCTCTTGAACAGGAAAGACAAGCCGAAGTTTGGAAAACCTTCTGCCATGTTTTAGAACAATTTGCGACGGTTTTTGCTGGTTCACAAGTTAGTCTAGAGGATTTCCTATCCTTGCTCCATTCTGGAATGAGTTTGTCCCAGTATCGCACCATTCCAGCGACAGTGAACACCGTTCTGGTGCAGAGTTACGATCTAATTTCACCTCTGACAGCTGACTTTGTCTACGCCATCGGGCTGACTCAGGATCATTTACCAAAAATCGCGCAAAACACCAGTCTTTTGACAGACGAAGAAAGACAAAGTTTAAACCAAGCAACTGAGGAGGGAGCGCAATTACTGATTGCAAGTAGTGAAAACCTCAAGAAAAATCGCTATACCATGCTTTCCTTGGTCAATGCTGCTCGTAAGCAGTTGGTGTTATCCGCTCCAAGTCTCCTCAATGAAAATGAGAGCAAGGAATCAGCTTATCTTCAGGAACTGGTGAGTTTTGGCTTTAATCGGACAGAGAAGAAGATTCATCACAAAGGTATGTCTAAGGAAGATATGGGATCATATCATAGTCTCTTGTCTAGCCTTGTTGCCTATCATCAGCAAGCTGCTTCTAGTGAAAATGAACAAGATGTGACCTTTGTCAAGGTTCTAGCGCGTGTCATGGGGAAAAAACTTGATCAGAAAGGTCTTACAAATCCTGCACTCCCAACTAGCCCAAGCAGCAAGCCATTAGAAAAAGAGACCTTGCAGGCTCTCTATCCCGCTGACAAGGAGTTTTACCTGTCTACGTCTGGTTTGACGGAGTTTTACCGCAATGAATACAGTTATTTCCTCCGTTATGTCTTAGGTTTGCAGGAAGAATTGCGCCTGCGTCCAGATGCTCGTAGTCATGGGAATTTCTTGCATCGTATTTTTGAACGTGCCTTGAAACTCCCTGCTGAAAATCCATTTGACCAGCGTTTGGAACAAGCCATTAAGGAAACCAGCCAAGAACGCGAATTTGAAGCTATTTATCAAGAAAGTTTGGAAGCCCAATTTACCAAGGAAGTTTTACTTGATGTGGCTCGGACTACTGGCCACATCCTTCGTCATAATCCAGCCATTGAAACCATTCAAGAGGAAGCAACATTTGGCGGCAAAGATCAGGCCTTTATTCAATTGGATAATGGTCGGAGTGTCCATGTGCGAGGCAAGGTTGACCGTATTGACCGCCTGAAAGCTGATGGAGCGATAGGAGTGGTAGACTACAAGTCTAGTCTGACCCAGTTCCAGTTTCCTCATTTCTTCAATGGACTTAATTCCCAGTTGCCTACCTATCTTGCTGCCCTTAAAAAGGAAGGGGAACAGAACTTTTTCGGAGCCATGTACTTGGAAATGGCTGAGCCTGTCCAATCTTTATTAGCTGTTAAGAGTTTGGCTGGAGCAGTAGCTGAAGCCAGCAAGTCAATGAAATACCAGGGGCTCTTTTTAGAAAAAGAAAGCAGTCATTTGGGCGAATTTTACAACAAAAACAAGGCCAACCAGTTGACAGATGAGGAGTTCCAGCTCTTACTAGACTATAATGCCCATCTTTACAAGAAGGCAGCTGAGAAGATTTTAGAAGGGCAGTTCGCCATTAATCCCTATACCGAAAATGGCAGAAGTATTGCCCCGTACGTTCAGCAACATCAAGCCATTACAGGTTTTGAAGCCAATTACCACTTGGGACAAGCCCGTTTTCTAGAAAAGTTAGAAGTAGCTGATGGCAAGCGTTTGGTTGGAGAAAAACTCAAGCAAGCTTGGTTTGAGAAAATGAGAGAGGAGTTGAATCGATGAAGCCCATTTCCTTTTTAACCGAGGAAGAAATTCAAAAATTGCAAGAAACAGAAGTGAATTCGAGCAAGGAACAAAAGAAAACTGCCGAGCAAATCGAAGCCATCTACACTTCTGGTCAAAATATCCTGGTTTCAGCATCTGCTGGTTCAGGGAAAACCTTTGTTATGGCCGAGCGCATTTTGGACCAATTAGCACGTGGCGTGGGAAATCAGCCAACTCTTTATCTCGACCTTTACCGTCAAGGCTGCTACAGAGCTTAAGGAACGTTTGGAGAAAAAAATCAGCCAACAAATCCAAGAAACCGATGATGTCGATCTCAAACAACACTTGGGACGCCAATTGGCAGATCTGCCAAACGCTGCCATCGGAACCATGGACTCCTTCACTCAAAAATTTCTTGGCAAACATGGTTATCTGATTGATATTTCACCGAACTTCCGTATTCTGCAAAATGAAAGTGAACAGTTACTCTTAAAGAACGAAGTTTTTCATCAGATTTTTGAAGATCATTACCAAGGTGAGAATAAAGAGAAATTTAGTAGTTTGGTGAAGAACTTTGCCGGACGTGGCAAGGATGAACGAGGTCTGCGCCAGCAAGTCTACAAAATTTATGACTTTCTTCAATCCACCAGCAGTCCACAAAAATGGTTGAGTAACTCTTTCCTCAAAGGGTTTGAAGAAACTGACTTTGCAAATGAGAAAGACAAACAAACCGAGCAAATCAAACAGGCGCTCTGGGATTTGGGAAGTTTCCTCCGTTATCATCTGGATAACGATGCAAAGGAGTTTCCAAAAGCTGCCTATTTAGAAGCTGTTCAACAGGTTCTGGATGAAATTGGCTCCTTAAATGACGAGTCCGATAGTCAAGCATTTCAAAAAGTGGTTGCTCGTGTTGTCGCCATCTCTAAGGAGAAAAATGGTCGGGCTCTTGCTAACTCTAGTCGAAAGGCTGATTTGAAGCCACTGGCAGATGCTTATAACGAGGAGAGAAAGTCCCAGTTTGCTAAACTAGGACAACTAGCGGATCAGATAACAATTCTCGACTATCAAGAGCGTTATCATGGAGACACCTGGGAGCTAGCTAAAACTTTCCAAAACTTTATGAGCGATTTTGTGGAGGCTTATCGTGAACGTAAACGCCAGGAAAATGCCTTTGAATTTGCTGATATCAGCCATTACACCATTGAAATTCTAGAGAATTTCCCACAAGTTCGTAATGTATATCAGGAGCGATTCCATGAAGTCATGGTCGATGAGTATCAGGATACCAACCACATTCAAGAGAGAATGTTGGAATTGCTGTCGAATGGTCACAATCGCTTTATGGTTGGAGATATCAAGCAGTCCATCTACCGTTTCCGTCAGGCAGACCCGCAGATTTTCAATGAAAAATTCCAACGCTATGCGCAAAATCCTCAAGAAGGCAAGTTGATTCTCCTCAAGGAAAATTTCCGTAGTAGTTCAGAAGTGCTGTCAGCAACCAATGATGTTTTTGGACGCCTTATGGACCAAGAGGTCGGCGAAATCAACTATGATAGCATGCACCAACTTGTTTTTGCCAATACTAAACTAACTCCCAATCCAGAAAATAAGGCAGAATTTCTCTTATACGACAAGGACGATAGTGGGCAAGAGGAGGAAGAGAGCCAAGAAGAAACGAAACTCACTGGTGAAATGCGCCTGGTCATCAAGGAAATCTTGAAACTTCATCAGGAAAAAGGTGTTGCTTTTAAAGAAATCGTACTTTTGACTTCCAGTCGCAGTCGAAATGACCAGATTCTCCTCGCTTTGTCTGAGTATGGGATCCCTGTCAAAACAGACGGAGAACAAAATAATTACCTCCAATCCTTAGAAGTGCAAGTCATGCTAGACACTCTCCGGGTTATCCACAATCCCCTCCAAGACTATGCCTTGGTTGCCCTTATGAAGTCTCCTATGTTTAGCTTTGATGAGGACGAGTTGGCACGCTTATCCCTTCAGAAAGTAGAAGATAAGACCCAAGAAAATCTCTATGAGAAACTTGTCAATGCTCAAAAACTGGCAACAAGTCAGAAAAACTTGATTCATACAGCTCTAGCGGAAAAACTAAACCAATTCATGGATATCTTGGATTCTTGGCGCTTATATGCCAAAACTCATTCTCTCTATGACTTGATTTGGAAGATTTATAACGACCGTTTTTATTATGATTATGTTGGAGCCTTGCCTAACGGTCCTGCTAGACAAGCCAATCTCTATGCTTTAGCTTTGAGAGCAGACCAGTTTGAAAAGAGTAATTTCAAGGGCTTGTCGCGTTTTATACGTATGATTGACCAAGTCCTAGAAGCCCAGCATGACCTTGCAAGCGTGGCTGTCGCACCGCCAAAAGATGCAGTAGAACTCATGACCATTCACAAGAGCAAAGGATTGGAGTTCCCTTATGTCTTTATCCTCAACCTGGATCAGGACTTCAATAAGCAAGACTCGATGTCAGATGTCATTCTCAGCCGTCAAAATGGGCTTGGTGTCAAATACATTGCCAAAGTGGAAACAGGAGCAGTGGAAGCACACTATCCTAAAACCCTCAAACTCTCCATTCCTAGCCTAACTTATACGCAGAATGAGAAAGAACTGCAATTGGCTAGCTATTCAGAGCAGATGCGTCTGCTGTATGTTGCCATGACGAGAGCTGAGAGAAAGCTTTATCTTGTCGGTAAGGGTTCTCGTGAAAAGCTGGAAGCAAAGGAATACCCAGCAGCAAATAACGGAAAATTAGATAGCAATACCAGACTTCAAGCCAAGAATTTCCAAGATTGGATCTGGGCTATTACTAAAGTATTTGCCAAGGACAATCTCAACTTTAGCTATCGTTTTGTTGGTGAAGATCAGCTGGCCAGAGAAGCTATTGGTCAGTTGGAAAACAAGAGTCCTCTACAAGATAGTTCTCAAGCAGACAATCGTCAGTCTGAAACGATTAAAGAAGCCCTTGAAATGCTGAAAGAGGTGGAAGTTTATAATACTCTTCACCGCGCAGCCATTAAACTACCAAGTGTTCAAACCCCAAGCCAAATCAAGAAATTCTACGAACCAGTTATGGATATGGAAGGGGTACAAATTGCTAACCAAACTCAATCACCGGAAAAGCAAATCAGCTTTGATTTACCAGATTTTTCAACTAAAGAAAGGTAACGGGAGCTGAGATTGGTAGTGCAACCCACGAACTGATGCAGAGAATTGACCTTAGTCAGCAACCAACACTTGCTAGTCTGGCAGAAACTCTCAAACAAGTTCAAACGAGTCAAGCTGTCAGAAATAAGATAAATCTTTCCAAAATCCTTGCTTTCTTTGACACACCACTTGGTCAGGAGATTCTTACCAACACCGACCATCTCTACCGCGAGCAACCTTTCTCTATGCTCAAGCGGGACCAAAAGAGTCAGGAAGACTTTGTTGTTCGTGGGATCTTGGACGGCTATCTGCTTTATGAGGATCGTATCGTTCTTTTCGACTACAAGACAGATCGTTACGATGAACCAAGTCAGCTCATAGACCGCTATCGTAGTCAGTTAGCTCTATATGGAGAAGCCTTATCACGAGCCTATTCGATTCAAAACATAGAAAAATACTTGATTTTACTCGGTAAAGACGAGGTTCAAGTTGTAAAAGTATAATCTAGAAAGGAGACCTCATGCCACTTCCAGTTAGAAAATCCCTGCATGATGCAGTGTTACAGGCTTCAAAAGCTGATACTTGGGATCAAGCTACCAAGGAATGGAATGAAGTTTCCTTGATTTTTAATGGTATTGGGCGCAGTAATTGTATCTGCGGAAATACTATTAAATACGCTTACGAACTCTTTAACAATGTCACAGGACAACGTCTCTTTCCTATCGGCAGTGACTGTGTTCGGCATTTTCATCGTATTAGCCTCGACCAGAAACTAGAAGAGGAAGAAAAACTTCTCAGAAAGCTTGAAAAATCTGACTGGAAAAAGTCAAGAAAAAAAGGAAAAAAATCAAGGTTAATAAAAAGCGACTTTGACGAACGACTTCTAAAAATGGTTTTTGGGAGAAAGGTGTTTTCAAAGCCAATCGTGGCAATCAATTCTCACCTGAGAAAGATTACCAGCTCTTCCTAGAAGTCTTTCAAGGCGGAAGTTGGACCAAGGCAGAGCCAAAGAAGAAGGCTCGTATGGAAGAAGTGCTGGAAAAAAGTGTATCAAACCTTTTTCTACTTGGTAAGTCCGATGACCAACTCTACCTTGTCAAATTAGGCAAGGAGAAAAATCGACTACGAGCAGCATTTACGGATTCAAGCAGAGAAAGAACGCAAGAAAAGAGATAAAAATCGCTAAAGCAATACGCTGACAACCTCATTCTTGCCATGGGACCTGCAGAACGCGCTTATCAAGATTACTTTGGCTTTACAGAAACCTTGACCCAAGAAGAACGAAAATGGGAGAAAATCCTCTTTGGTAAAAATAGAGACGAACGGGCTATCAAGGCTAAACAAAACCAAAAGGAGCTGGAAAAGGATCAGCGTATTGCAAATCAAGATCCTATTGAACGAAAGCAGAAACAGACTTGGCTTCTTAATTCCTATTTTCGTGATTTGCCTGATGAAAAAGCCAGATTTTCTCGACTCTTACTAGAGTATCGAAAAAGTGGAGAAGTACCCTTTTCAGATGGTTACTTATCTGAGCATCTCATTGACTTTTTCTACAAGATGAAGGCCTTTGAGTTTGAGATTGCTCCAGAACAAGTCCGCGATTTTCTAAAAGAATGCCTTCAAGCAGAGGATCTATCATCAGCACAAGAAAGCTGGATTAGAGGGATTCTCCTCAATTGTCTTCATCCGTTCTTAAATAGGTTACTCATATAGAAAAAATCCTACCTTGTCTATGCATGGTAGGATTTAAGTATCTCCAAAGATGTACTGGTAAAGTTGGACGACTTTCTGAAAACATTGTGTGTCCATTCTTGTTATTTTTTGAGCATTATGCATCCGAAAATCAAAGGTATAAAGTTGAAATGGATTGACAGCGCCATCTACCTTATCCGACGAGACAGGAACGAGCAAGCCTTTTTCTGCCAATCGTTGTTGACCGTGAGTGATAGGACAGACAGCCACAAAACCAGTTTGCAAGGAATATTTTCTCCTAGAAACGACCAAGGCAGGTCGCCGTTTCTGGATTTCTCGACCGACTGATGGATCAAAGTCCAGCCAAATGATATCCTGCTTTTCAGGAATATACTCAGATTTCGCTATCAAGTGACCTTACCTCTTCAAAATCATTTGTCATTCTCAAATCAGTAATCCCATCAAAAGGATCTTTTAGTTTTGGAGCTAAGACAATGACTCCATCTATCCCCTTGTAGACGACCATTTCTTGACCTTCCGTCATACCCAAATTTTTAGGAATCGTCACAGTGAGAGAATTCCCCACCTTCCGAGTCTTTACTGTATTCATCGCTCTACCTCCACGAATTTGTATACACTAAGTATATACTCGTCAGTAAAAAAAGTCAAGTCAATCGTTGCTGGCATCAAGGATATTTCGCACGATTACTATTTATCATTTGTTGTGGTCAAAGCCTGTGCAAAAGTTCCTAATTTATGATAGAATAGATGGTAAGAGAGAAAACGTTTTTACTACGTTTTTTTAGTCGGAAAGGGAAATTTATGGCTACAATTCAATGGTTCCCGGGCCACATGTCTAAGGCTCGGCGACAAGTTCAGGAGAATCTAAAATTTGTTGATTTTGTGACGATTTTGGTAGATGCTCGGCTACCTTTATCTAGTCAAAATCCTATGTTAAACAAAATTGTGGGTGATAAACCAAAACTCTTGATTTTAAATAAAGCGGACTTAGCAGATCCAGCAATGACCAAAGAATGGCGTCAGTATTTTGAATCACAGGGAATTCAAACTCTGGCTATCAACTCCAAAGAGCAAGTTACTGTAAAAGTTGTGACTGATGCTGCTAAAAAGCTCATGGCTGATAAGATTACACGCCAGAAAGAACGCGGTATTAAAATCGAAACCTTGCGTACCATGATTATCGGAATTCCAAATGCTGGTAAGTCAACTCTCATGAACCGTTTGGCTGGGAAAAAGATTGCGGTTGTCGGCAATAAACCAGGTGTTACCAAGGGGCAACAGTGGCTCAAAACCAACAAAGACCTTGAAATCCTAGACACACCAGGGATTCTCTGGCCTAAGTTCGAAGACGAAACCGTAGCTTTGAAACTAGCCCTAACAGGAGCAATTAAAGACCAGTTGCTTCCCTATGGATGAAGTGACCATTTTTGGTCTCAATTATTTCAAAAAAACATTATCCAGAAAAAGCTAGCTGAACGCTTCAAACAAATGAAGATAGAAGAAGAAGCACCTGTTATCATCATGGATATGACACGTGCCCTCGGTTTCCGAGATGATTACGACCGTTTTTACAGCCTCTTCGTGAAGGAAGTTCGTGATGGAAAACTCGGTAACTATACCTTAGATACATTGGACGACATCGATGACGACGATTAAAGAAATCAGAGAAATTCTTGCGACTGTCAAAAAAACTTAGACAATCCCCTTTTTCTTGAACTGGAAAAAGATAGCCGAACTGGAGTTCAAAAGGAAATCAGCAAGCGTAAGAAAGCCATTCAGGCAGAACTGGATGAAAACCTTCGTTTGGAATCCATGCTTTCCTATGAAAAAGAGCTTTATAAACAAGGATTGACCTTAATAGCAGGTGTTGACGAGGTCGGTCGTGGTCCTCTGGCTGGGCCTGTAGTCGCTGCAGCCGTTATTTTACCAAAAAATTGTAAGATTAGAGGCCTCAACGATAGCAAAAAGATCCCCAAAAAGAAACATCTGGAAATTTATCAAGCCGTTCAAGACCAAGCTTTGGCAATAGGTATTGGTATCATGGATAATCACATCATTGACCAAGTCAATATCTATGAAGCGACCAAACTGGCCATGAAGGAAGCAATCTCCCAGCTCAGTCCCCAACCCGAGCACCTCTTGATAGATGCCATGAAACTGGAGTTGCCGATTTCTCAAACAGCAATCATCAAAGGAGATGCTAACTCCCCTCTCAATCGCGGCCGCATCTATAGTGGCCAAGGTAACACGGGATAATATTATGAAGGACTATGATAATCAATATCCTGGCTATGATTTCAGGACTAATGCAGGCTATGGAACAGCTAAACACCTAGAAGGACTAGAAAAACTAGGTGTCACCCCAATTCACCGAACCAGTTTTGAACCAGTCAAAACACTGGTTTCAACTAAGAAAGATAAGTAAGAGGAAATAATTATGGAGGAACAGTCAGAAATAATCCGCTCCAAGAAAGAATTTGCATTTGCCTCAAGCACTATATTATCCCAAGTTGGACGAGGGATTATTGTCGGTCTCGTCGTCGGGCTCATCGTCGGATCCTTTCGTTTCTTAATCGAAAAGGGCTTCCACCTGATACAAGGACTCTATCAAGATCAAGCGCACCTAGTCCGCAATCTTTTTATCATTGGTCTATTTTATCTAATTGTTAGCTGGCTCAGTGCGAAATTGACTCGATCGGAAAAAGACATCAAGGGTTCTGGAATCCCTCAAGTCGAAGCCGAACTAAAAGGTCTCATGACTCTTAACTGGTGGAGTGTCCTCTGGAAAAAATATATTTTAGGCATTCTGGCTATTGCCAGTGGCCTTATGCTAGGTAGAGAAGGGCCAAGTATTCAACTTGGAGCAGTTGGTGGTAAAGGCATTGCCAAGTGGCTCAAATCCAGTCCAGTTGAAGAACGCTCCCTGATTGCCAGTGGAGCAGCTGCAGGACTAGCAGCTGCCTTTAATGCACCAATCGCAGGCCTTCTCTTTGTTATAGAAGAAGTTTATCACCATTTTTCACGCTTTTTTTGGGTCTCAACTCTAGCAGCTAGTCTCGTAGCAAACTTTGTTTCTCTGCTCATATTTGGCCTAACACCCGTGCTGGATATGCCGGATAACATTCCTCTCATGACCCTAGACCAGTATTGGATTTATCTCCTTATGGGAGTTTTTCTCGGGCTTTCTGGTTTTCTCTATGAGAAAGCTGTACTCAATGTTGGTCGAGTTTATGATTGGCTTGGTCAAAAATCCATTTAGATAGAGCTTATTATCCAATCTTGGCTTTCATCCTTATCATACCAGTTGGGATTGTCTTACCACAGATTCTCGGTGGTGGGAACCAAATTGTTCTTTCTTTAACTGAGCAACATTTTAGTTTTCAAGTTCTATTAGCTTACTTTTTGATTCGCTTTGTTTGGAGCATGATTAGTTATGGAAGTGGCCTCCCAGGAGGAATTTTCCTTCCCATTCTGGCTCTCGGTTCCTTACTTGGTGCCCTGGTTGGTGTTATTTGTGTGAATCTTGGGCTTGTCAGTCAGGAGCAATTCCCTATATTTGTCATTCTTGGAATGAGTGGCTACTTTGGGGCAATATCCAAGGCTCCCTTAACCGCTATGATACTTGTTACTGAGATGGTAGGGGACATTCGCAACCTCATGCCACTTGGCTTAGTGACCTTAGTTGCCTACATCGTCATGGATTTGCTCAAGGGTGCTCCAGTCTATGAGGCCATGCTTGAAAAAATGCTACCAGAAGAAGCAACAGATGAAGGAGAAGTAACACTAATTGAAATTCCTGTTTCAGATAAAATAGCAGGAAAACAGGTTCACGAGCTCAACTTGCCACATAACGTACTCATCACCACCCAAGTCCATAATGGTAAGAGCCAAACAGTTCACGGCTCAACTAGAATGTATCTGGGTGATATGATTCACCTAGTGATTCCAAAAAGTGAAATTGGAAAAGTCAAAGATTTGTTGTTATAAGTTCTGTTTACATAATTTATTTTACGTAAAAATATCATTGAAAAGGATTCTCTATGAAAAAGAAATAAGGCAATTGCAGTATATTTGCTAGGCACATTTAGCCAGATAGTATCAGTTTGTCTCCTTTTCTTTCTATTAAATCATTTTTCTATTCATTCCAATCTATTAACTATTTTAGGAATCATTTTTAGGTGGGATTTCTTCAGCTCTTTGGGGAATAATTGTTGCAAATCACTATTTTTCATATTCATTTTAAAAAAAGATCGTAAAAGATTTTTTTAACATTCATACCAGTTATAAACACTATTTATTATCTTTCTTCCTTATTGTCCTTGATTTTTCTTTTCTAATGTTTGGTGGGCAAATAGTAGAATTTAGCTGGTATCTCCCATTTTTGATGTTCTTCAAATTTATTGTCTTTGGCGGTATAGAAGAGATTGGATGGCGATATGTTTTTCAACCAATTTTACAAGAAAAGTTGCCATATTTTTACTCAACAATCCTAACCTTTTTCAGCTGGGCGATTTGGCATCTGTTGTTCTTTTACATTGATGGTTCCCTAGCAACTCTGCAAATTCTACCGTTTTTATTTGGATTGCTGACGAATTCTTTCATACTCTCAGCTCTTTATAACAAAACAAAGAATCTCTGGATTTGCGTTATGACACATTCGATCATTAATGTCTTGTCTCAGCTAACCATAGACACTAATCGATCCGAAACCTACCTGCTTAAAATCTTCATCATCTTGGTATCCTGCTATATGGTAGTACATAAAAAAGATGAGTATAGTCGGTATAAATAAAATTAAATATAAACCTTCAAAACCAAATCAAAAAAAGATTTGGTTTTTTTAAGAATTAGAAATCTGATTTTTCAGTATATAGTATGATTTTTACCCCCTACTTTGTAAAGAATGATTAGAATATTGTATAATAAGAAAAAGGAGGAAAGCTTAAATGAACATTTCCAGCAATAAAAAAAGATATACAAGACTATTAATCGTTTTGTCAATCGCAATTATCACAGCTGTTGGTATTTTTATGTTTAGTATGTTAGGGAAATCCCAAGAAGAACGTCGGAATAGAGAGTATGAAGTTAGTTTGGTGAATTCCTTAAAGAATTCTTATGAAGGGATTGAAGAGATTGAAATTTCCAATCCAACATATACGAACCCTCCTGGTGACTGACTGGTCTTGTAAGGTTGATATTTTGTTTGAAGATGGGAAAAAAATTTTCTATGGAATTCCACATAACTTAGATGAGATAGAAAATTACAATGGTCGTATGACTTATGGACAGCGAGATTTTCTTAACCGAAGAAAAGGAATAACAACTAATACAGTTACGGTTACATACTCTAACAAAGAAAGAGGGGAACAGTAATGGTATTTAATTATACTGATATTCAATTGAATAATTTAAACCAAGATTTTTGTTATTTATATTGTAAATGGAGAGTTTTCAAGTAGAAAAAGGAGAAAAAGCTTAAATGAATAATTCCAGCGATAAAAAAAGTCATAAAAATGTTGCTAATCATTTTGTTACTCGCAACCATCACAGCAGGAGGTATTTTTTTATGTTTTTCTATGTTAGGGAAGTCTCAAGAGGAACGTCGAAATAGAGAGTATGAAGTGAGTTTGGTAAATGCCTTAAAGAATTCTTATGAAGGGATTGAGGAGATTAAGATTACGAAACCTGATTATACAAACCCACCGGGATCATGGTCTTGTGATGTCGAAATTAAGTTTATTGATGAAAAAAACTCTTAAATATGGGATTAATCACCATTTAAGTTATAAAACCAATTATGGTGGTCGTCAAGAAACAAACGAAGATTGGCAGTATTTAAATACTCATAAAGGAAAAAAACTTTAAAAATCAGTAAAAATTACTTACTCTGATTATGAGCAAGGAGAACAGTGATGAAGTTCCAATATACTGATAATCAATTGAATAATTTAAACCAAGATTTTTGCTAATTATATTGTAAATGGAGAGTTTTCAAGTAGAAAAAAAGGAGAAAAAAACTCAAATGAACAATTCTGGAATTAAAAAAAGTCATAAAAGGCTACTAATCGTTTTGTTAGTTGCATTCATTACAGCAGGAGGTGTTTTTATGTTTAGTATGTTAGGGAAGTCTCAAGAGGAACGTCGGAATAGAGAGTATGAAGTTAGTTTGGTGAATGCCTTAAAGAACTCATATGAAGGGATAGAAGAAATCAAAATTTCCAATCCAGAATATACAACCCCTCCGGGCGACTGGTCTTGTGATGTAAATATTCTATTTTCAGATAAAGTAAAAATAGAATATCGTGTAGGCCACTCTTTAAAATGACGTTGAAAATTATAATGGTTTTGTTAATGGAAAAACAAATAAAGAAATAAACGACCAGTGGGAAATATTGAATTCTCATAAAGGGAAAAACAACATCTTTAGTTACTATATATTATTCGGATAAAGAAAAAGGAGTACAGTAGTGGTTTTCACTTATACAGATAAACAACTTAATGAATTAAATCAAGGGAAAAAAATGTTTATAGTTCCAATCCAGAATATGCCAAGCGTAAAGGGTTACAAAATTGTTACTCCTTCGCCTAAAAAAATAAAGGTGAAACAAACACCATAATATCCGATGGTCAAGAATTCCGTGTCGTTGCCACTAAGTCTGACATTGAAACAGGTTTTGATGGACTGGCAGTTGCACCTATTGTCAACGGCGAACCTGATTATAAAAATATAGCTGTGATTGCTGCGGGAACGGACCTAGGAAATCCTACTATGATTGATAGATTTAAAAATAATTTTTTTCTTATTATAGTGTAATATAGACAAATCTTATAGTATAATAAGAAAAAAAGGAGAAAAAACTTAAATGAACAATTCCAGCACTAAAAAAAGTTATAAAAGTCTACTAATCGTTTTGTTAGTTGCATTCATTACAGCAGGAGGTGTTTTTATGTTTTCTATGTTAGGGAAGTCTCAAGAAGAGCGTCGAAATAGAGAGTACGAAGTTAGTTTGGTTGAAACTTTAAAAGATAGTTATGAGGGTATTGAAGAAATTAGATTTTCTAATGCAAACTACACAAATCCTCCAGGAAGTTGGACTTGCGTAGTTGAACTATATTTTAACGAGAGAAGCATAAAATATAAAAATTAATTATTCAAAAAAAGATAAACGTATTTCTGATGTATCTTTAGAGAGAGAATAGAAAAAGAGGACCGAGAATTTTTTTAAATAGTCACTTGGGTAAAGACTAGTAAACTCACAAAAAAATTATTTATTCAGATGGTTCAGAAGGAGAATATTAATGGTATACACTTATACTGATAAACAACTCAATGAATTAAATCACGGGAAAAAAATGTTTATAGTGTAAATTTTTGAATATGCTGAAAGGGAAGTTGAAAAGAAAGTTGTAGCCAAAACAAATGATAAGTTATCTTCGGATGAAACTAACACTATAACCACCTCCGATGGTCAAGAATTCCGTGTTATTGCGACTAAGTCTCACAAAGAAACAGGTTTTGATGGACTAGCGGTTGCACCAATAGTCAACGGCAAACCAGATTATAAAAGTATAGCTGTGATTGCTGCAGGAACGGATCCAGGGAGTCCTACTAAGATTGATGTTGGAACTGCAATTGCAGAAAGGGAGACATCTACATCACCTCAATATTATGTAGCGGACCGATTTGTAAAAGAAATTATGGAAGACCCTAGATATGAAGTCAGTCAACTTTCTGGTTATTCACAAGGGTCTTATATGCTAAAGGTAGGAGCTAAATACCACATCCCTACAACCACCTTTAATGCTTGGTTTAAATACGGTGCACTCACACTGGAAGAAAAAGCATTTATTGAAAGTAACCCTTCTATGTTTATAGATTACCGTAGAAAAAATGATGACGTAGTAGTCTGGAATGATTTCAACCATCCAGAATGGTATAATACTACCACTACAAATTCTATGCCTAGTACGATTCACTGGCTTGATGGTTCGAGTCATAAAATTGGTGACTGGGAGTTTGATCCTGTAACAGGTCAAGTTGTTGATGGTAAAGGTGGGAAACCCTTAATTAGTGGTGTTTATCGAGCTTATGCCAACAGTCTCCGAGGAATGGCTCATTACAAGGACTTGAAGTCAAAATGGTCATCAGGTGGCATTAGTAGTTCTGAGGAAATATACTTAGATGCAGCTCAAGGTTCTATCTTATCATCATCTATGGCTGCAGCAGCAAGAACTGGAGCTGATGAAGTGAGCGCTTTAGCCAAAAAAGCCAATCAGGAATTACAAGAAATTTGGTTAAAAATCGACTTTACGAGCTACACAGCCTTGGCTCCCTATGAAGTTGAAACCATTTTTGCTAGCCAAGGTATCACTCAAGCACAGTTTATCGATACTTTTCAGGCAGAAACGGATCAAATAGTCACTAAGATGAATGCTTCCTCCCAAGCATTTGAACAGTTAGATAAACAATTACAGGAAGTCATCGAAAAAACAGTGGCAACAGACACACAATTTGCTAAGGAGTTTTCGACAATGGAAAGAAAAAGATGTAAAACAACTTTTTTTCTTATTCTAGTGTAATATAAACCAATCTTATAGTATAATAAGAAAAAAAGGAGAAAAATCTTAAATGAACAATTCTGGAATTAAAAAAAGTCATAAAAGGCTACTAATCGTTTTTGTTAGTTGCATTCATTACAGCAGGAGGTGTTTTTTTATGTTTAGTATGTTAGGGAAGTCTCAAGAAGAGCGTCGAAATAGAGAATATGAAGTTAGTTTGGTAAATGCCTTGAAGAATTCTTATCAAGGGATAGAAGAAATCGAAATTTCCAATCCAACATATACGAACCCTCCTGGCGACTGGTCTTGTAAGGTTGATATTTTGTTTGAAGATGGAGAAAAAATATTCTATGGAATTCCACATAACTTAGATGATAAAGAAAATTATAATGGTCGTATGACTTATGGACAGCGAGATTTTCTTAACCTAAGAAAAGGAATAACAACTAATACAGTTACGGTTACATACTCTAACAAAGAAAGAGGGGAGCAGTAATGGTATTTAATTATACTGATAAACAACTTAATGAATTAAACCACGGGAAGAATGTATACAGTGTCAATTCTGAATACGCTGAGAGAAATAATAAACCTTTGGTTACAGAAGCTCCTAATCCGAATCCTTCTTCATCTGATTTTGAAGAAACCAACACTATAACCACTTCAGATGGTCAAGAATTCCGTGTTGTTGCCACTAAGTCTCACCGAGGAACAGGTTTTGATGGTTTGGCGGTTGCACCTATTGTCAACGGCGAACCGGATTATAGAAATGTAGCCGTGATTGCTGCGGGAACTGATCCAGGGAGTCCTACTAAGATTGATGTTTCCACTGCCATTATTGAAAGAGAAACATCCTTATCTCCTCAATATTTTGTAGCAGATCAATTTGTAAAAGAAATTATGGAAGACCCTAGATATGAAGTCAGTCAACTATCTGGGTATTCACAAGGATCTTATATGCTGAAAGTAGGAGCTAAATATCATATTCCAACTACAACTTTTAACGCTTGGTTCACTTATCTATCACTTTCTAACGAAGAAAAAGCATTTATTGAAAGCAATCCTTCTATGTTTATAGATTACCGTAGAAAACATGATGATGTAGTACGTTGGAATGATTTCAATCACCCTGAATGGTTTAATAAGTCTTTCTTAAAAATGCCTGATACCATATATTGGCTTGACGGAACTAGCCACAATATAGGTGACTGGGAGTTTGATCCTGTAACAGGTCAAGTTGTTGATGGTAAAGGAGGAAAAACCTTAATCAGTGGCGTTTATCGAGCCTATGCCAACAGTCTCCGAGGAATGGCTCATTACAAGGACTTGAAATCAAAAATGGTCATCAGGTGGCATTAGTAGCTCTGAGGAAATATACTTAGATGCAGCTCAAGGTTCAATCCTATCAACATCTATGGCTACAGCAGCAAGAACAGGAGCTGATGAAGTGAGCGCCTTAGCCAAAAAAGCCAATCAGGAATTACAAGAAATTTGGTCAAAAATCGACTTTACGAGCTACACAGCATTAGCTCCCTATGAGGTTGATGCCATTTTTGCTAGTCAAGGTATCACTCAAGCACAGTTTATCGATACGTTTCAGACAGAGACAAATCAAACAGTCACTAAGATGAACGCTTCCTCCCAAGCATTTGAACAGTTAGATAAACAATTACAGGAAGTCATCGAAAAAACAGTGGCAACAGACACACAATTTGCTAAGGAGTTCAGACAATGGAAAGCAGAGATGTAAAATGGGATGCCATTAGGCAAAAAGAGAGGGAAATTCTTAACCTCGAAGAACAATACTATCAGCAAAAGAAAAAGTTAGAGAAAAAGACACTAGAACTAGAGGAACGGTCTGCAAAATTAGAAAAAATCATGGACGAAGAAGCTGATAAAATGTACCTAGTATTAAGAAAGTTTTCATCAACAGCTGATTGTGTTAGAGAGTACTTTACAGAAATAGAAAAATTTGAGATATCATTCTAACCAAGTTTATAGAACTAATGAAATAAAAACTTGAAGAAGATAAAGGAAAAACTAGACAAAGAATTTCGACAAAGAAAAAAATATCTTAGATGAAGAATATCATAAACTAAGGAGAAATTATGCAAGCACCAATGGATGAGTACTATACTGATGAAGAATACCAATACGCTCTAAAACAAATGTATCGCATGATGGAAAGAAATCGTATCCTGGCTCAATGCCAATTGGCAAAGGTCGCTAAAAATCAAATAAAAGAAAGTTTTGACCAAAAATCTAAAACAGTTGCAAGAGATACGAAAGCAACAATAACAAGTATTAACAGCCAAATGGACACTGCCATACGAGGAAAAAGTTCGCAAGAGTCTTGAAACAAAAAAATCCCTGATATGTTAGTCAAGTATGATGATGTATAGACAATGTATTTCAAAAGGTTAAGGGATTATAGTTTTCTTTGGATTTATGCCCCCTATAACATCTTTCCGAAAAACTATAATTTTCTTGAAAAATATATGAGTCTATGCTATACTACTAGTAGACTTAATTATGGAGAAAATACATGAAACGTGAGATTTTACTGGAACGGATCGACAAACTAAAACAAATCATGCCCTGGTATGTTCTGGAATACTATCAATCAAAGCTTGCTGTTCCCTACAGTTTTACAACTCTGTACGAATACCTCAAGGAATACGATCGATTTTTCAGCTGGGTTTTAGAGTCTGGAATTTCAAATGCTGATAAAATGTCTGACATTCCTTTATCGGTCTTGGAAAATATGTCTAAAAAAGACATGGAATCCTTTATTCTTTATCTACGTGAACGTCCATTGCTGAATGCTAATACAACCAAGCAAGGTGTCTCTCAGACGACCATCAATCGGACCTTGTCAGCACTTTCCAGTCTTTACAAGTATCTGACCGAGGAGGTTGAAAACGACCAGGGGGAGCCTTATTTCTATCGTAATGTAATGAAGAAAGTTTCAACCAAGAAAAAGAAAGAAACTCTTGCTGCCAGAGCTGAAAACATCAAGCAAAAACTCTTTCTAGGTGATGAAACAGAAGGTTTTCTAACCTATATCGACCAGGAGTACCCACAACAGCTCTCAAATCGCGCTCTCTCATCATTTAATAAGAATAAAGAACGTGATTTGGCTATTATTGCCCTTCTCTTGGCGTCTGGTGTCCGCTTATCTGAAGCTGTTAATCTGGATCTAAGAGACCTTAATCTCAAAATGATGGTTATCGATGTCACTCGAAAAGGGGGTAAACGAGACTCGGTCAATGTCGCTGCCTTTGCTAAGCCTTACCTAGAGAATTATCTCGCCATTCGAAATCAACGCTATAAGACGGAAAAGACGGATACAGCTCTCTTTTTGACACTCTATCGAGGTGTTCCCAATCGTATTGATGCTTCTAGCGTTGAAAGATGGTTGCTAAGTACTCTGAGGACTTTAAAGTCCGTGTAACTCCCCACAAACTCCGCCATACCTTAGCAACCAGGCTCTATGATGCAACTAAATCTCAAGTTTTGGTCAGCCATCAGCTAGGACATGCCAGTACACAAGTCACTGACCTCTATACCCACATTGTCAATGATGAACAAAAGAATGCTTTGGATAGCTTATAAAATACATAAAATTATTTATGTAAAATATAACTCATAAAAAGAAGCTGGTCAAACAACCAACTTCTTTTCTTTTTATCCCACTACTGCTTCAGCGATTTCTTCACGGCTAATACCAGCAAAGTAGCGTGTAATATCAATAGTTTCTAGAGCTTTAAGAACATCCTCACGTTCGTATTTCACTCCACGAAGGACATCTTCTACTGCAGCAACGTCCTCGATACCAAAGAAGTCACCATAAATTTTGATGTCTTGGATTTTTGATTCAAGAACATTGGCAAAGACTTCTACCTTACCACTAGTGAATTTTGTTCCACGACGGACGTTAAACTCAGGTGATTTGCCGTAGTTCCAGTCCCAAGTACCAAACTTTGTATCCTTGATGCGATTGATTTCAGCCAATTCTTCCTCAGAAAAAACGTATTCAGTCATCTCTGGGTACTCTTTTTTCATGTATTCCAATAGTAAATCACGGAATTCTTCAACTGTGATTTTTTCTGGTAATTCATTGACAATATTGGTTACACGGGCACGGACAGATTTCACACCTTTTGATTCAAATTTATCTTTTGAAACCTTGAGGGCGTTAGCAAGGACTGACAAATCAACGTCAAAGAGCAAGCAACCGTGGTGCATGATACGCCCATTGATATAGGCTTGGGCATTGCCACAGAATTTCTTACCTTCAATCTCAAGGTCATTACGGCCTGTAAACTCAGCTTTAACACCGAGTTGAGCCAAGGTATTGATAACTGGAGTTGAAAAACTCTTAAAGTCAAAGGCCTTGTTTTCATCTTCTTTTGAAATGATGGTGTAGTTGAGATTGTTCAGATCGTGATAAACAGCTCCACCACCACTGATACGGCGGACTACCTCAATGCCATTTGCACGGACATAATCACGGTTGATTTCTTCGATAGTATTCTGGTGACGACCAACAATGATAGAAGGTTTGTTAATCCAAAGTAGGAAGATTTGATCCTCATCCAAAAGGTGTTTAAAGGCATATTCTTCCAAGGCGATATTAAAAGCAGTGTCGTTTGAATGATTGATAATGTATTTCATAGTATTTCCAAAAATTTAGTTTTTAAATTCTGTTCATAGCAATCCAATTTTCTAAAGTGGTAAAAAGAAATGTAACGTGTTATCGTTACATTTCTCGGAAAAATTGAGACAAGAGGCTCAATTTTTAGGCATGGAACTCTAATAGAGGTCGCTGCCGTCCGTACTACTTTAAGAAAAATTTAGTTGAAAAATCTTATTTATTTTTTTCTTAGGGTGAATGGATAGCCATTCCTAGAACATCCGCAAATGCTTCGTACATCACTTCAGAGTAGGTTGGGTGTCCGTGGATGGTCTTCAGCATTTCCTCAACAGTGATTTCCATTTCGATAATGCTTGATGCCTCGTTAATCAATTCTGCGGCTGCAGGACCAATGATGTGCACACCAAGGATTTCCCCGTATTTCTTATCTGCAATGACTTTTACGAAACCTTGAGCAGCATCCGATGCAATGGCACGACCGTTGGC